>OATI01000020.1_pt1 | contig 216975 bp, 182 predicted proteins | sample 1494981 | NCBI WGS metagenome assembly OATI01 (sample SAMEA2579952, study PRJEB22360) | human gut metagenome
GGATGCTTGAAATACTCTATTTCCCAAAAAAGAAAAACGGGGGAGCCATAAACGTTTGCGGCAGGGTTGGAATACGCTTTCTCCGATATCCGATTCTCCGACTTTATTTGGCGGGCGACGAAAGAGCGGCTTTCCGTCTCCACCGTCACCAAGGACGCGGGAGTAATTGGCAAATAGCTGCAATAAAGCTTAGCCTCTAACTCCGGATACGAGATATTCAAGCCCGTAACACCCTTCTTTTGATCCGGCACCTCTATGACCGCAGTCTGAGAGACATCAAAATTAAAAGGCAGGTAACTGAGATCAAGCGGTTTATATTGTGCCTTCGAAGGTTCGATACGAACATAGCCCCGTGGCTTCGGCGTATATTCCACACACGAAATACAGCATATCCCTAAAAACAGAGACCCTCCTATGACAGCAGCTATCCATTTCATAAACATTTACTTCGTATCTTTCCCATTCTCATCATTCCCTGTACCTTCAAGGATACGGTTAAATTTAACCTTTAATATCCTCCTGTTATCCACTTCCAGCACTTGGAAACGATATTCCTTAAAATCTATAATCTCCCTACGGCGTGGAAAATCCCCTTTTATCTCCAACAAAAGACCGGCCAAAGTTTCCACTTCTTCCGTCAATTTACCAAAATCTGAGGGATCGGCATCGATAACCCGGAAGAAATCCGTCAATAATATCTTTGCCTCAAAGATCAAGCTACCGTCTGCTAAACGGATGAATTGTTGCTCATCCTCATCATACTCATCGGAGATCTCTCCGACAATTTCCTCTAGGATATCTTCCATCGTCACGATACCGGAGGTACCGCCAAACTCATCGACCACGATCGCCATATGAATTTTATTGGTACGGAACTCTTCCAGCAAATCATCGATCTTCTTGGTTTCCGGCACGAAATAGGCCGGTCGGATCAAGCTCTGCCAACGGAATGTATCGGGCTTGTCAATATAGGGCAATAAGTCCTTGATATATAAGATACCTTTTATATTATCCTCAGTCTCGGAATATACCGGAATACGCGAATAGCCGGATTTGATAATAAAATCAACCACCTCACGGAAACTGATCTTGATCTCGATATCTTCCATATCCAAACGAGGAGTCATGATCTCATCAGCGGTCTTATTATAAAACTTGATAATCTCCGCCAGCATCTCCTTCTCCTCCGGGATCTCGGTAGAGGTTAGCTCTAACGCTTTAGAAAGCTCATCTACAGAGATATCATATTTCTTTTTCGCTAACGCTCTATTGATGACCGATGTGGAATTAACCAAGATTTTCGAGAATGGGCGGCAGAAGCGTTCCAAACCACTTAATACGGAGGCTGAAAAACGAACAAAACGCAAAGAATTCTTCTGTGCGTAAATCTTAGGCATGATCTCCCCAAAAAGTAAAAGCAAGAAAGTCAGTAGAATCGTCTCAAGCACAAAGCCTAGAAGAGGAGCGGCCGAGAAATTAATCCAAGCGTTAATCGCATAGGTACACAACATAACGACCGCCACATTTACGAAATTATTAGCGATCAATATAGATGCCAATAGATACTCCGAACGTTCAAGGAGACGTTTGATAACAGGATCTGCCGGGCGATTCTCTTCCCCGATCTCATTTAGGTCGCCCGGGGTTAGAGAAAAGAATGCCACTTCAGAGGCCGACACGAAGCCGGAAACAAACAGCAGTAAAAAAGCGAGGCTTAATGCGATCACAGGACCCGCTGTCAGCGCCTGCACCGTTACGTTTTCAAATAAGCCCGATAAATAATAGTCCGAGTCCAAGGGAAACAGTATTAGTTAAACAATATCAGAACGGGAGATCATCCGCGTCACTGGATTCTGAGAATGCGCTAGGCTGCGAGGCGGCTGGCTGTTGATAAGCGGTATTTGGCGCCGTAGTCGGTTGAGCCGATTGTCCTTGCCCCACATTGGGCTGCATACTACCGCCTTGTGCAGTCGTATTTCCACCATCGGCCGGACGGGAACCCGTACTGTAAAACTCGATACGATCCGCATGGATCTCCGTAACATATCGTTTCACGCCGCTTTGGTCATCATAATTACGAGTACGAATCTTGCCTTCCACATATACACCGGAACCTTTACGTACCCATTTTTCCACGAAAGGAACCAAATCCCGACGAACTACGATATTATGCCACTCCGTACGTTCCGGAACCACCGTTCCATTTGCCAACGTATACCCACGTTCCGAGGTTGCCAGCGGGAAATTAGCGACAGCGGCACCACTGTCAAAATAGCGAACGTCAGGATCTTTGCCTACGTTGCCGATCAATATAACCTTATTCAATGACATAATTCAAATTCTTAATAACCATACAAAGAAACACAAATTCAATCATTCTCACAAGTTTCCGTTTAATTTCTCTAAATAAATATGTATCAGCCGGGGAACGGCATACTTCTCAATATCCCGGCAAGGCAAAGAGAGATAATTCCCCAAGGATTCCGGAACCAGCTCTATCTCTATTTGATAGAAAGAAGCGTATAAAATTTGATGGGAGAGCGTATGCTTTACATTCGATAACCCTTGGGTGATACTCAATTTTCCAGCATCTCCCAATAGGTTACGGAAGGCTTGCGTCTCACACAAACCGGAAAAATCCATCGCATGATCCGTCTCGATCAAAGGAAATTCATACAAGCCGGTCCAGATATCCTTCCCCGCCCGTCTGTTCATCCAAGTTTGTCCTTTATATATAATGTATAGATAGTGGAAATAACGATCCCTTGTCTTCGTCTTATTTTGTTTCACCGGATAAGCTTGCACATTGCCGGAAGCGAACGCCATGCATTTATCTTTTAGCGGGCACACCCCGCAGTCCGGGTTTTGAGGAACACATTGCAAAGCACCCAATTCCATGATCGCCTGATTATGCGTCCCTGCGTTCTTAGGGTCCAAGATCATTCCGGCCAGTTCCGCGAATTGCTTTTTACCCTTCGTGGTGTCGATCGGCGTATCTACGGCAAACAAACGGGAAAGTACCCGGTACACATTTCCATCCACGACCGGACACGGTTGGTTCCAAGCAAAGGAGACGATCGCCGCCGCCGTATACTCCCCGATACCTTTCAAGGATAATACCTCTTTATAATTCTCCGGGAAAACCCCGTTAAACCGCTCCATGATAGATTTAGCCGCCGCATGTAAGTTACGAGCCCGGCTATAATACCCCAAGCCCTGCCAATATTTCAGCACCTCATCCTCTTCCGCCGCCGCTAGAGATGCCACATCCGGGAAACGTTCGGTGAAACGCAAAAAATACTCCAATCCCTGTACAACCCGGGTTTGTTGCAATATAATCTCCGATATCCAGATGATATAAGGGTCTCTCGTTTCCCTCCAAGGAAGCTCTCTTTTATAGGTTTCATACCACTCAACCAATATCCGGCTGATTTCTAACTCACTTTCATACTGTAACATAACTGCTCCCTTTCTCACTTTTCAACATCATAACTATTTGATTACCGCAAACATACATATATATTACGAATCGAGAAGAATCTTTTTATTTAAAAATTGAAGCTCAATTCTTTTTCCACTTAAATAAAAAGCTATATATTTGCATTCCAAAAAATTAATAGGTCCAAATCATTAATTAATTTATAGACATGACTAAAGCAGATATTGTTAGCGAGATTTCAAAAAGCACTGGTATCGACAAACAGACAGTGCTAGCAAGCGTTGAGTCCTTCATGGATATCGTAAAAAGTTCTTTAGCCCAAGGCGAAAACGTTTACTTGAGAGGTTTCGGAAGTTTCGTTATTAAGAAGAGAGCTCAAAAGACAGCTCGTAATATTTCAAAAAATACTACGATCATCATCCCGGAACACAACATTCCGTCATTCAAGCCGGCTAAGACTTTTATTGGTGAAGTTAAGTAATTAATTATTATACGTTTAATTTAAAATTTTAAAGCGATGCCTAGCGGAAAGAAAAGAAAAAGACATAAAATGTCTACGCACAAGCGCAAAAAGAGACTGAAGAAGAATAGACATAAGAAGAAATAAGTCTATCTAACGAACTCTAAAGAACAAACTTAATAAGTGACCTTTTAAGTTTGTTCTTTGCGTATTTTATAAGGTCTGATCTTAAAAACACATCTTAAGTGATTAGTGAATTAGTAGTTGATGTACAGCCCAAAGAGGTATCTATCGCCGTCTTGGAGGACAAGAGCCTTGTGGAGCTCCAAAAGGAGGCCCGCAACGTCTCGTTCGCCGTTGGTGATATCTATCTAGGTAAGGTTAAGAAACTGATGCCGGGCTTAAACGCTGCGTTCATTGATGTCGGTTACAAAAAGGATGCGTTTCTTCACTATTTGGACTTAGGTCCTAACTTCAACACCCAACAGAAATATTTAAAGCAATTGCTGAGCGATCCCAAAAAGGCGCCGGTACTGTCGAAAACTCAGATTCTACCGGAGATCGAAAAGAACGGGAGTATTAGCGACGTGCTGAAAGTAGGACAAGAGGTGTTGGTTCAAATTGCTAAAGAGCCTATCTCGACGAAAGGTCCCCGATTGACTTCCGAGCTTTCTTTTGCCGGAAGATATATCGTGCTGATACCGTTCGCCGATAAAGTATCTGTCTCCACCAAAATTAAATCAAGCGAGGAACGGGCTCGTTTGCGCCAGTTAATCCAAAGTATCAAACCGAAGAATTTCAGTGTTATCGTACGGACATCCTCGGAGGGCAAACGTGTCGCAGAGCTTGATCATGAACTAAAGACATTGGTGAAACGATGGGAAGATAATATCGTGAAGGTGCCTAAACTCAAAGCTCCGGCTATCGTTTACGAAGAAACGGCACGTACCGTAGCTTTACTTCGGGATATATTCAACCCCTCTTTCCAAAATATTTATGTAAATGACAAGGAGGTCTACAATAATGTCCGCGACTATGTAAGCTTGATCGCACCGGGACGGGAAGAAATCGTACAGTTATATACGGGAGAGCTTCCTATCTTTGACAACTTTGCGGTCACCAAGCAAATCAAGTCGCTATTCGGACGAACTGTCACTTACAAGAGTGGAGCTTACTTGATTATCGAGCACACGGAAGCTATGCACGTTATCGACGTGAACAGCGGGAACCGTTCCAAAGGCAGCGATGCTCAAGAGAAGACAGCTATCGACGTAAATATAGCCGCCGCCGATGAGATCGCCCGTCAGCTCCGCTTACGAGACATGGGAGGTATCATCGTTATAGACTTTATCGATATGGCAGAGGCTGCCAACCGGCAAAAGCTATTTGAACACATGACAAAGGCAATGGCAAATGACCGGGCTAAACACAACATCCTTCCTCTTAGTAAGTTTGGCTTGATGCAGATTACCCGTCAGCGGGTACGTCCGGCAATGGACGTGGATACGTCAGAAGACTGCCCATCCTGTTTCGGAACAGGAACGGTTAAGCCTTCCATCCTGTTTACCGACAGCCTGGAAGAAAAAATAGATTGCTTAGTAAACAAACATCACGTGAAGAAATTCACCCTGCATGTACATCCGTATGTCGCAGCGTATGTGAACAAGGGGTTGTTCCCCTTGAGCATGAAGTGGAAAATGAAGTACACCCATGGTTTAAAAGTTATTCCCAATCAAAGTCTCGCCTTTCTTGAATACAAATTCTTTGATGCCGACAAGAATGAGCTTGACATGAAAGAAGAAAAGGAAATAATCAACAAATAACAAGAGAAGCCCCGGGCCTATTAAAACGGTTCCGGGGCTTTTTGTATCCTGCCAAACCGTCAAAATGTCACGATTCATGACACGTATTATTTATTTTCAAACCCGAACTTCTTTGGCACGGCATTTGTTGAATACTATGTGAATCCTTTCAACAAGGAAGATGACGGACGATGAATAATAACAATTAAAATATTTACAATCATGGGAAAGATTATTGGAATCGACTTAGGAACAACCAACTCTTGTGTTGCCGTATTGGAAGGTAACGAACCGGTTGTTATTGCGAACAGCGAAGGTAAAAGAACAACACCTTCAATCGTAGCTTTCGTAGAAGGCGGCGAGCGTAAGGTAGGTGATCCCGCAAAACGTCAGGCTATCACCAATCCTGAAAAGACTATATTCTCTATCAAACGTTTCATGGGTGAAACTTATGACCAAGTACAAAAGGAAATCAATCGCGTTCCTTATAAAGTAGTGCGTGGTGATAACAACACTCCTCGTGTAGATATCGAAGGACGTTTGTATACTCCGCAGGAAATCTCAGCGATGATCCTGCAGAAAATGAAAAAGACAGCTGAGGATTATTTGGGACAGGAAGTAACGGAAGCCGTTATCACAGTACCTGCTTACTTTAGTGACGCTCAACGTCAGGCTACGAAAGAGGCTGGTGAGATCGCAGGTTTAACCGTACGCCGTATCGTAAACGAACCGACTGCCGCTTCTTTGGCTTATGGTTTGGATAAGACGAACAAAGATATGAAGATCGCCGTATTCGACTTAGGTGGTGGTACATTCGATATCTCCATCCTTGAGTTAGGTGACGGCGTATTCGAGGTAAAATCAACAAACGGTGATACTCACCTTGGTGGTGATGACTTCGACCACGTAATCATCGACTGGTTGGCTGAAGAATTCGAACGTGAGGAAGGTGTAGACTTACGTAAAGACCCGATGGCTTTACAACGTTTGAAAGAAGCTGCCGAGAAAGCGAAGATCGAGTTGTCAAGTACGACTAGCACGGAGATCAACTTGCCGTATATCATGCCAGTAAACGGTATTCCAAAGCACTTGGTTAAGACTTTGACTCGTGCTAAATTCGAGCAATTGGCTGACGGTCTGATCCAAGCATGTATCGAACCGTGCCGTCAATCCTTGAAAGACGCAGGTTTGTCAACTTCTGATATCGACGAAGTGATCTTGGTAGGTGGTTCTACTCGTATCCCGGCTGTACAGGCTATCGTTGAGAAATTCTTCGGTAAAGCTCCGTCTAAGGGCGTTAACCCGGATGAAGTAGTAGCCGTAGGCGCAGCGATCCAAGGTGGTGTATTGACAGGAGAGGTTAAAGACGTATTGCTGTTGGATGTTACTCCGCTGTCTTTAGGTATTGAGACAATGGGTGGTGTAATGACTAAATTGATCGAGTCTAACACGACAATCCCGACCAAGAAGTCCGAGACATTTACGACTGCCGTAGACAATCAGCCTTCTGTTGAGATCCACATCTTGCAAGGTGAGCGTTCTTTGGCTAAAGATAACAAGTCTATCGGTCGTTTCCACTTGGATGGAATACCTGCCGCACAACGTGGTGTTCCTCAGATCGAGGTTACATTCGATATCGACGCTAACGGTATATTGAACGTATCGGCCAAGGATAAAGGAACCGGTAAAGTACAAAGTATCCGTATCGAGGCTTCCAGCGGTTTGAGCGATGATGAGGTTAAGCGTATGAAAGAAGAGGCTGCCGCAAACGCAGAGGCCGATAAGAAAGAGAAAGAGCGTATCGATAAATTGAATCAAGCGGATAGCATGATCTTCCAGACCGAGAAACAATTGAAAGATCTTGGCGACAAGCTTCCGGCAGACAAGAAAGCTCCGATCGAAGGTGCCTTGAACAAATTGAAAGAAGCTCATAAGGCTCAGGATATCGCAGGTATCGATGCTGCTATGGCAGAATTGAACAGCGTATTCCAAGCAGCTAGCCAAGAAATGTACAACGCTCAAGGTGGCGGCGCTCAAGGCGGCCCGCAAGCAGATCCTAACTTCGGTGGTCAACAAGCTGGCGGTAACGCAGGTAGCAGCAACAACAGCAAAGACGGTAACGTTACGGACGTTGACTTTGAGGAAGTGAAATAAGTATCGGTAAACAACGATAACTAACGATAGAAAAGTAGGGTGTAGCTCAATGAGTTACACCCTACTTTTGTTTTTAACACTTTCTGATAGATTTGCTTATTTCTCGGATTTTCATCGTATATTTGTACCATATTTGTGCCGCGATAAAAAAGTAGGAAATCTGCGACAAAATACAAATGGGTTAAATGTAAACAAGTAAATATCAGCATTATGCCAGCAGCAAAGTTTGAAATAAAGCGCAAATGCCAAGTGTGCGGTCAAGAGTTCATTGCCAAGACCATAGAATCATGGTATTGTTCCAAACGCTGTTCCAACATTGCGTATAAGCGTAGAAAAGACGAGGAGAAGCGAAACCAACGATTGGATGAGATAGTGAAGAGCATCCCGAAACACCAAGATTATATTAAGGTGTCGGAAGCCTATGCCCTGTTCGGCATCAGCAAAGATACGCTGTATCGTCTGATACATAAAGGCACTATCTCACATATAAACCTTGGCACGAACCAGATTCGTGTGAGTAAAGAAGAACTGCTGAAACTCTATCCGCTACGGAAGAAAGCTCTGGCAAAACCAAAGCCTGTTGCTAAACTATATAGCTTGGAGCCTAAAGACTGTTATACTATCGGCGAAATATCCAAGAAGTTTCATTTAGAAGACAGTACAGTCTACCTGCATATTCGCAAATATTCTATCCCAACCCGACAGATAGGCAACTTCGTTTATGTACCTAAGAAAGAAATTGATAACCTATATAAAGGAATGAAGCAATGAAGAAAGCGTTGGCCAATACACGAGTTTCGGTAAAACTCCGCAAGTCGGAATACCGTGAGGAATGGTACCTGTATGTTGAAGCCTATCCGGTTTTTCAAGCGGACAAACCCACTCCCCAAAGAGTGCGTGAATATCTGAACCGTACCATCACCACTCCCATTTGGGATAAGTCGCGGAACGCCCGAACTGACAAGGACGGCAAAACCACTTATAAGCCTAAACGTGATTTGAACGGCATCATCCTATGCAAGTCACAGTTAGACCAAGAATCGTGTATCTATGCCGACAAGGTGAGAAGCCTGCGCCAAAAGGAATACGATAATGCCTTGCTTTATTCAGAAACCGATGCGGAACAGGCAGAGCAGCTGGAGCGTTCACGTTGCAACTTCATTGAATACTTCGACCATGTGCAGCGGTTACGCCACGCCCATAGCTCCGATTCCATTATCATCAACTGGAAGCGTGTGCATGAACTGTTGAAAATCTTTGCGAAAGGCGATACCATTCTTTTCTCACAGATAGACTTGAAACTGATAGAATCATTCCGTATGTTCCTATTGAACGCCCCACAGGGAGGTGGTAAGAAAGGTGTCATTTCGCAAAACACAGCATCCACTTATTTCTCCATATTCAAAGCCGCACTGAAGCAGGCTTTCATTGACGGCTATCTGACGGTTGATATTGGAGCAAAGGTTAAGGGCATTCAAGGTCAAGAAAGCCGTAGGGAATACTTGACCATAGATGAACTGAACCGTTTGGCTCAAACTCCATGCGACCCATTGTTGAAGCGTGCCGCCCTCTTTTCCGCACTTACCGGGCTTCGCCATTGCGACATTCAAAAGTTGAAGTGGTCAGAAATAGAGGTATTCAACGGCAGTTACCGATTGAACTTCACCCAGCAAAAGACTAAAGGCGTTGAGTATATGCCCATATCCGAACAGGCATTTCAATTATGTGGTGAAAGGAAAGACGGAGAACAATTAGTTTTTGCCGGACTGCCCGACCCGTCATGGATTAACCGTCCGATAAAGAAATGGGTTGTGGAAGCCGGAATTACGAAGCACATCACCTACCATTGTTTTAGACACTCGTATGCAACCCTGCAACTCGCCGGAGGAACAGACATTTACACGGTCAGCAAAATGCTCGGTCATACGAATGTCCGTACAACTCAAGTGTATGCAAAGGTTGTTGATGCTAAAAAGGAAGAGGCAACCAAGACGATTAAGCTGGATTTGCCAATGACCGAATAACCTCTTATATCATTTCATTTAAGTCATAAGCCATCTGCATCTTCATGTGGGTGGCTTTCTGTTTCTGTGCATTTTTATCTTCACAACCTTATGATTCAATGATGATTCGCTTATGCCGAGAGGCATAAGCGAAAAAATCTAATAATGGAATTTGTCATTATAGATGCTGATAATCAGCGCATATTGTTTATGATTCTTATGACCTGCTGATGTTTCTTTATGTGATATTTGTCACCAATAAATCAGTATTGGGATTTGCCATTACTTTGCGGCAAAATCAACTGATAATGATATGGAAGACAAGAACATTACATTTGAAGATTTGCCCAAGGCAATGTCATGGATGATGGACAAGTTGAATAAACTTGACTCCAAGATTGACGGTCTGAACAATATCCCGCAAATACGGCCTGCCGACCAGTGGATGAACCTGAAAGAACTGTGCGAATACCTGCCCAGCCATCCGGCGGAACAGACCGTTTACGGATGGACGAGCTGCCACCAGATTCCATTTCATAAGAGAGGCAAGCGCATCATGTTCCTCAAATCGGAGATTGACGCATGGCTTCATGACGGCAAACGGAAATCACAGAAGGAACTGGCGGAAGAAGCTGCACAATTCATTAATGCCAAACGAAACAGACCGTTCTAATGGATTCACTTGACTTGTGCAACAGCATCAGAATGGAGTTCGAGGGTATCATAGAGAACAAGATACCTTTGGACGTGTTTCCTGCCAAGTTGCAGGACATGGTTCTGGCATTAGCACGGCAAGAGAACTATTCCATTGAGTACACAATGGCATCCCTTATTGCAGCAGCATCAACGGCCATCGGCAATGCGGTCAACATCCGCATCCGTGGCGGCTGGGTTAGCAGTCCAATTCTATACATGATATTGATCGGACGGCCAGGCATGGGTAAAACACCTCCGCTTGACTTTGCTTTTCGCCCCATCCGAAAGCTTGATGCCAAAGTCATTAAGCAATTCAAGATAGATATGGAAAACTACAATTCCATACTAGAAAGTCAGAAGGGCAAGAAAGATGAAAGGCCGTCATTGCCGCCCAAGCCGATTTTGAAGCGAACAATCATTTCGGACTTTACCCCTGAGGCTCTTATTCGTGCACTTAACGATAATCCAAGAGGTGTGACCGTGTATGTGGATGAAATAATGGGAATGTTCAACGCCGTGAATCAATACAGCAAGGGGCAACTGATAGAACAGCTCTTGACGGCTTTTAGCGGTAAGCCTCTTGATGTGTCAAGATGCAGTATGCCGATACCTATTCACATTGAGCGACCTTTTATAAACATAGTCGGCACGATGCAGACTACCCGTGTGCATGAACTGGTCGATAAGGGGTACAAGGACAATGGCTTGCTGGATAGGATAATTTTCGTATATCCCTCGTCGCAGGAAATATCAGACTGGCCGATTGACGAAGATTTCACAGCTTCATCGTTTGAGAAGTATTCTGCCTTGTGGGAAGATGTAATCAACCGTATTTGCGAGATTTGTTTTATAACGGATGAGAATAACGACTACGCTTTACAGAACGTACTGAATTTTTCTCCAGAGGCTGGTACCTATTTTACCAACTGGCGCAATGGCCTAATTCATAAGGTAAACCAAATAAAGGATGACGGCTTGGTTGACAGTCGGATAATGAAAATACCCATGATTGCTGCACGGTTGGCTTTGGTATTTCAGATACTCCGATGGGCTTGTGGCGAAGTACACAAGGATTTCGTGGATATAGATTCCATTAAATCGGCCATCAGATTAAGTTCCTATTTTGAAGACTGTTATTCAAACATACAAAGATTCATGTTGATGGAGAGCATAGAACCGCAAAAGAAAGAATTGCTTGACAACGTACCAGCCTTGTTTTCTACCGCCGAAGCCATCCAAGCAGGAAAAGAAGTCGGCCTGTCCGAAAGGTCTGTGATGTATATGTTGGTCAACCTTACAACGAGCAAGGTTATCAGGAAAATCAAAAGAGGAGAATATGAGAAACTGCAATGAGCTACACGGTTTGCACCTTGCAGTATTTGCAGTTTGCAGTTCAGAAGACATGGGTAACCTGCAAAACTGCAACAACTGCAAACTGCACGAACTGCATTTATAAAAAAGGAGGAACTATGACTGAATACAGATTTACGCTCCAAAAATACAAGCGAGGCTCTAAGCTGACCTGTCCTAAATGCGGAAGGAAGCAATGCTTTGTCAAATATGTTGATACGGAAGGGCAGATTGCCTTTCCCGATTATGTAGGCAGATGTGACCATGAACATTCGTGCCAATACCATTACAAGCCATCGGATTATTTCAAGGATAATCCCGTTGCATTGGAAGAAAGGAAGTCGTGGAAGTCACAAGCAAAAGTTATGCAGCCCAAGCCAACAGATTACATTGATCGTGACATTATGCATCGCTCGCTTGCCAACTACGAACTGAATCCGTTATTCATCTTTCTTTCGGGTGTATTGGGTGAGAAAGAAACATCCCGGCTGTTCAAATTATACTGTGTCGGGACATCCAAGAAATGGGGAGGCTCCACGGTGTTCTGGCAGATTGACCGACAAGGAAAAGTACGAGCAGGAAAGATAATGTTGTATAATCCGACAACAGGACATCGGGTAAAAGAACCGAGAAGCTATGTGAGTTGGGTGCATACGGAATTGGAACTTGAACACTTTAACATGAAGCAATGCTTGTTTGGCGAACATCTTTTAGCTGGCTATCCAACAAAAGCTGTAGCCATTGTGGAGAGTGAGAAATCCGCTTTAGTGGCCAGCCACTTCATGCCTGATTTTGTATGGTTGGCAACTGGAGGAATACACGGCTGTTTCAAGGCTGACACCGTTGGCGTATTAAAGAACCGTGCCGTAATTCTTTGTCCTGATTTGGGAGCGAAAATGGTTTGGCAGGAGAAAGTGCAGTTGCTTTCTTCCGTTTGCTCCAAGGTGGTTTTCAGTGAAAAACTGGAGCAGTGCGCTACAGACGAACAAAGGGAAAAAGGATTAGATATAGCTGACTTTCTGCTGATGGCGGACACTCCCATGATGACGCTTCAAAAAATGATAAAGCGATGTCCGAGTTTGCAAACGCTCATTGACCAATTTCAGTTAGAGTTAGTTGAACAATAAATAGAAATGAAAATGAAGAAAGACGTTTATTATTGCATAGTGCTTTCCGACAGCCAGCTTGATTTTCTGACAGGAAGCAAGTACGGCATCGACCGCATGAAGGTATTGAAATGCCTCATTGACGCTGTGGTCATTAAGGAAACGAAGTACGAAAAGAAAGGCTTTGCCGTTACATTGCATATCGGGCAAGCCGCCCTTTCGGAAGTTGAATTGGCTACCCGTTTAGGCTATGACAAGAAGACTGTTTCGAGGTTACTTGACAAAATGGCCGAGTTGGGGATTGTCACATCCGAACAGACCAACCGCACAAGCATACACACCGTGCATTGTGTGTCGGCATGGTATACGGACAATCAAAAGATACTCAATCCGTATTACGTGAGCGTGAAAGAGCGGCACCATTGTGTCGGAGAGATTGGCGACAATGGTATAGATAAAGATGGTATCTCTGCCAATACGCCAAATGATGGAATTGGAAAGTCGGATACCTCCGCCTGTTGTAACAGTGAACAGCCGTCTCTATCCCTTATTTTGGGCAATAATGTTCATGACGGAAACGGAGCGTAAAACCTAATGAAACCGAGACCGTTGCAAAATGCCGTGTATTGGCTTTCAAAAGATGGCTTTTTACAATGCGAAACACGGCCTTTCACGCTGCATTTTGTGACCTTTTGGAAAAGCGTTGGTTTATGGCGGAATTGGGGCTTGTTCTTATGAAGCGGTTGAAAGCACTTTTTTGAGGAATGAATGTAGCGGAGTACGTTTGTTTTAGACGTTTATAAAGACTTCGGACAAACCGCCCGCTCTGTGAGTCATGATATATCCAAAGTTCGTGTCAGGACTGTTACAAGAATTGCCTATGTCGCACAAAAACGCTCCGCGCTTCCATGCCACATAAGCCGTTACAGCCGCTCGCAAGCTCGCACCGGGCTGACCAGTTTTATTTATTTTATCGTATCACCTTATTACAAATCATTAGATATGACAACAACGGAAGAAAACAAGGACGAAAAGAAAAAGGATATAAAGCGCACAAAGCGGTTGGAGGCCAGAGTGACCGAAAAAGAATACGCAAAAGCCGTGGAACTTGCCGAGACCTGCGGTTTGACTTTGAGCGACTATATTCGAAAATGTGCTTTGGGGCAGCATCCGAGGCGGCGGCTTACCGACAAGGAGGTGGAAGCCCTTTGCAGTCTCTCTGATGCACGGGGCGCACTAATGCTAATAGCGGCAGCCGTCAAGTCCATACAGAGCAGCCATCGGGCGCAATACTTCGCAGACACCCGTTTCGTGGAGCAGTGGATGCGTGCAGCCATTCCCCTTATAGCCCGTTGGAATGAAATTCAGGAATACATCACCCAATAAATCCTCAACCAAATGATAGCAAAAGCGGCCACCATCAGCCACGGCGGAAACGCCGTCCGCTATTCGGTCAACAAGGACAAGGCCGAGATCGTGAAAGTGAACTTTCTGCCCGATGACATATCGGCTGAAGCCATGTACCAACGTATGGTACTCAAGCAAAAAGAATTTGCCAATACAATCAACAAAGGCAGACCGCTCAAACGGAATGTGATAAGAATGGAAATATCCCCAACTAAGGAAGAATCCGCAGGCTGGATGCTGGACGATTGGGTTAGATTGGCAAACGAGTACATCCAAGTATTCGATTCCATTGACCTCTCGAAAAAGACTAAACGTACCAGTGCGAAATCCACCAACGTAAAGAACAGTCAGTATGTAGTTGCTCTCCATCATGATGCAAAGAGTGGCATACCTCATCTGCACATAGATGTGAACCGTGTGGACATGGATGGAAAAGTCAACGATGACCACTTAATAGCGGAACGGGCAATGTCGGCTGCGTACATTATCAATGAACGGCGGGTATGGGTACAGCCGGAGGATATTTACGAGAAACGCAGGCTGGAGATTGCTGGCACTTGCATGGACGTGCTTCGCTCCTTGCCGAATTTCAGTTGGTCAGGCTATGAGGCCGGACTAAAAGCACACGGCTACGGCATACACTTGCAAGAGGATGACAAGGGGAATGTACGAGGCTATTCTATTCTGTCGGGCAACTCCAGTTATAAATCCTCCATTCTCGGTAAAGGCCGACATCTCATGCCTTCAAAGATAGAAGCGACATGGGCAAGGCTTCATGGAGAGCGGAAATCTTCGCTAATCCCAAATACCGAACAGAAAATACGGCCAGCTACCGTTTCGACTGAAATGCCACAGACAAACCGTCCGGCTCCAGTTATTAAGCACTACGACATTTCCACGGATGAATATCACCATTACCATGTGGCCATACCGGAAGAAGCGGACGAAATCATCTGCAAGGAATGTTCCGTGCCGGATGACAATCCCTTAGCAACTATAGAAGATGTACAGAAAACCGCCTTGCTCCTTTTTGCTGAATACCTTGACGGTGCAACGAGCATGGCTGCATCCAGTGGCGGCGGAGGTTCTGACATGAGCGGTTGGGGAAAGGATAAAGATGAGGATGAACGCGAATGGGCAAGGCGATGCGCTCAAATGGCTAATCATCTTTGCAAGCGCAGGAGGGGTTTACACAGATAATTGTTTCACTCAAAATCAATGAATATGGGAATAGGAAAAGGGAAATCTGACAAGATAGACATTGACGGCCTTATAGAAGGTGTAGGCAATGAAAACAAAGTAGCCCAAGAAGAAAGTAAACTTGAACAGAAAATTAAAGAACTAAAGGATGTACGTTTAGAATTGGAAGCCGCTACCCGCAAAATGGAAGAAGTTACTTTTGCGCTCAAAACAGCTACGGATAGTGCCGACAACATTATTTCAGGCATTTGCCGTGCTATTGTCAAAGCGGAACAAAATATAGTTTTCCGTGCCAAAATCAGCACAGATGAGTTGGCAAAAGTGCATCAATGCACAGTCCGACATATTAAGGCCGAAGAAGATCTATTGGAAAGGCATAGTGACAAAATGGCCAAACACCTCCAGAACAATGAAGGCGTTTGGCTTTCCACCTCTTGGCTTATATTTACTTTGGTCGTACTGGCGATTAGTTATCTTGCCGTAATTTTATGGGCTATATATAAAAGATGAGTTACACACTTTTACTTGCCCAATGATTTGAACATCTTGGTAATGCAACGCTTCTTCTGCTCCATGTTAGGATGAACGTAAAGGTTGAGCGTGGTTGAAATGTTGGAATGACCTAACAATACGCTGACAGTTTTATAGTCGCATCCGGCTTCAATGCAACGGGTGGCAAAGCTATGGCGCAGGCCGTGATATTTCAATTTAGGGATGTCGAGTTTCGCCATCAAACTGTTGTAGTAGTTGCGGTATGTGCATGGTTCTGTTGGATGCTCGTCGTTGCCAATCAACACGCCATCAAACATGGCATTGAAATCGATAGTGTTGTTGACATAGAATGTATCGTACTCTCCGCATCCTATCTTGAAGTTGAATGATACACCCTGGCACTTTACACCCTTTCCTTGTACTGAGTGTATGTCCATGGTCTTGCCGTCTATTACACTTGACTCGTCGATCAATGAAAGTACCGACTTGTTGAGTATGCAATGTACGGAACCGCTATCAACCATCATAGCACCCACGTACACATTTCCATCCTTTCCCTTGAATGCAGCTTTCACAATAGGGAACCCCACTTGCTCTATGTCTCTCAGTTTTGCAGTTCTTGTCTTCATCTTTTTCTGGTTTTGTTTGTTTGGAAGAGCCACCTGCTTTATGCTGCAGGCTCTTCTTCGTTGAATTCTTGCTTTTTGATTCTGCGAATCAAGTAAGCGATAGCCTTTGGTGCCTTCTCTCGGCAGACCTTCAGCTGAGCAAGGAACTCCTCCTCGGTAGCGTCTGAGTTGAAGAGGTCCACCAACTCGCAGTTGTTGTCCGACTGCTTGTCAAGCTTTAGGTTGTGGCATTGCATCAAAGTGCGAAGGGCAAGGATGCCAAGGTCGTACTTTGGACGTGCCTCTACCAGTTTGCGCATCAAGTCAAGTCCTGGATCGCCAATGTGCATCTCGTTGAGCATGGCAATCATGAAGAGCACCTTTGCGTCTGGTGTTGCCATCTCGAACACGTTCGCAAGCTGGCAGTTGGTCTCGTCAGCTTCTGTGTAGCGTTCGAGTTTTGCCAAGGCACGCGACTTGATGTACATGGCTTCTGCACATTGGTGTGTTGCCAGTACCTCGTTAGCGTACGCCAATGCTTCCTCGTACTTCTCTGCATAGAGGCAGAGCAACGAAGCAAGGAATTTCGGTGCCCAACGGCTTGCCTTTGTCAGACACTCTGGTACCGACTCTATCGAACCATAGAGATGCTCGTCGCACACGAGTATGTCAAGGAAGCGTTTTGCTTGCTGCATGGCTTCTTTGATGTCGCCGTTCTCAGCCTTCTTCGCTACGAGGAGCAGGTACTGACGTGCCGCTTCGTCGTAGTCGTTGTGCTGGAGTGCGCCATAGACAGCTTTTCCGCTCTCTATCTCGTTGCCAATCTGTTGCTCGTTGTTGTACTCGCTTGCGTAAGTCAGCACCTCACGACTCGTATGAGCATACTGAGGTATGACGTTCTTCGAGAGGTACAGACCTTCAAGGCTGCGAACACGGCTCAGAGCTACGTAGAGCTGTCCTGCTGCGAACATGCCACGGCTGAGGTCGAGCGAGAGTTTGTCGAAGGTCATGCCCTGACTCTTGTGGACGGTGATTGCCCATGCAAGTTTCAGAGGGTACTGGGTGAATGTACCAATGAGTTCCTTCTTCATCTTGCGCTCCTCCTTGTTGTAGTCGTAGCTGTACGACTCCCATGAACAGCATGGCACAATGTATGTCTCGTCGTTGTTGAGCGTCACGCAGATCTCGTCCTTAGTGAGTTTGCTCACCTTGCCGAGAGTGCCGTTTGCCCATCGTTTTTGCTGGTCGTTGCGAGTGAACATCACCTGAGCACCAACCTTGAGGCGAAGCTTCATGTCCACCGGGAACTTCTTTTCCTCGAACTTGCCGTCAATGGTTCCTTCATAGACGAACTCCTCCGACTCAATCTCCTCTAGTCGCTGAAGGTTGATCTTGTCTGCCGTCTTATTGATGGAAGCCAGCGTGATGACAGCACCATCTTCTGCGGTCGGAATGTGAACGCGATCGTTGAGGTGCATGATGTTCTCTGGTGTTACCTTGTTCAGGCGCACGTTCTCCAAGATGTGCAGGAAGTGTTCGTCATCCTGACGGTACACCTTGCGGAACTCAATCTTCACGAGTCGCATGCGCTTGATGGCGTCTGACTTGTAGAAGAAGAAGTCATCCGTTTGGTACAGATCCTTCAGCATATCCTTCTCAGGACCTTGCTTCACCACCGGTGGCAACTGGAACATGTCGCCTACGAAGATTATCTGCTTGCCGCCGAAAGGCATGTTGTTGCGCAGAGCCTTACGCATGGTGTAGTCGATGGCATCCATGATGTCGCATCTTACCATCGACACTTCATCGATGATGATCGTGTCTGCATGTAAAAGCGTCAGAATCTTTGCCTCGTTCATCTTGCCGCATGTTCCTGGCGTACACACCTCCATCGGCAAGCCAAAGAAGGAGTGTATTGTGTCGCCACCGGCGAGGATGGCTGCCACACCTGTTGGGGCAAGGGTGATGAACTGCTTTCCAACCAACTTCTGTACGTTGTGAAGAAAGGTTGTCTTACCTGTTCCAGCACGACCTGTGAGGAAGAAGCTGGAGTTTGTGTTGGCAACAAGCTCGTATGCAAGCTGCTGCTCGTGGTTGTGTGGGTCTATCTGTGTGTTCTGCATGTCCTACTTCTGTTCGATTTGTGGGAGGATTTGGGTGAGACGTGTGTTGTAGTCGCTGTCGAGGAAACTCTTGTAGCATCCATCGATGATGCTTTTCGCCTTCTCTTCGAGTTCTTCCTGTGGCATGCAGCTTCTCTGGGCTTTGAGTACTCCTTCAAAGAAGTTGCGCACCATGGTTTCTAATTCCTTTCGGATGAACTCCTCGTTGCGATGCACCTTGTCGTAGTCTCTCTTCTGAACAAGTTCAAGGCGTGTACCGTTGAAGGCGTAAACCTCGATGCCGTCGATGTAGGTCCAGTTGTGGTAGAGTCCCACCTTCTCGACAACTACGATGCGGTCGCAGAATCTCACGCCCTTGTAGTAGCGGTTTCCGCTTGCGCTCTCGTACTCTTCGCAGAGGAACATCTTCTGTCCTTCGTCCCATACAGGAATGTGAACTCGTTGGTTACCGAATGTCGGCAGGATGCTGTCGAACAGATCTTTGTTGATCGCTTTTGTTAAGCTTGCCATGTCGTTTTGTTTTTCTTGGTTTGTGATTTTTGTTTGTTCTCTCTTTGATTGGGCATGATGGTTAGCCCAAGCACTTCTGATGAGTTGCCTCTATCATGCTTCGCGAGAAGTCAAGGAGCTGACTCTCTGCCACCATGCTGCCCATTGCCTTGGCTTGTCCCTTCAGGAAGTCCTTCAGCATGAGGATGCTCTCTTCCTTGGCGCTTCGTTCGTTGAAACATCGCCAGTTGCATCCGCCCCAGAACTTCTGAGCAATGATGTTTGCCTTCTGTCCGTTCCATGCAAACAGCGTGATGCCGTTGAGGAAGGTGTGGGCGTAACCTTGTCCGATGTGGTAGTAAACTGCCAATCGGTCAGAGAGACGGATTGCTCGGTAGTAGGTGTTGCCAGCTGCGCTGGTGTAACCGAGGGTGAGGTACACGTTCTTCTCTGCGTTGTAGGTGAGAGAACTACCCGAGAGGGCTGGGAGTGCCTTTGCGGCAATGAGTGCGAGTGATGTGTTCATCGTACGTCTGGTTTTTGTTTAGCGGAATAGGCCGCCACCTCTGTTGTTTGTAATAATAAAATAATATATAAACAAAACCAACTCTCTCGGAATTGTGATGCAAAGTTACTATGTTAGTATAGGGCATGCAAGCTTTTTTACATGAGTATTGGTTCCTTCCGTTTTGGAACCAATCACACTCATTTTTGAAAGTTCATGCAGCGTATCTTTTCTTTCTGATATCCTTCATGCACTTGCTTGTGCATGCAAGGGTGATGTGCATTGAGGTGAGATCTTCTGAACGACCATGCTTCTTGTGGCTTGCCTGTGCCTGACGTTTCTCTACGATGCGACGGAGAATTCTGTCCTGCACTTTTGAAGGCTTCATCTTACTTCTGATGTTCAAGTTGAGAAGGATGCCGTCAAGTACCTCAATCTCAATTTTGTTTGTTGTCACATTGCAGAGCTCTTCGGTAGCTGCCTTGCGATAGCGATCAGATGTCTCAACACGTTCCCAACGCTTGTTGGTTCTTCTGTGAGCATCTGCCTCTGCCTTCCTCTGCTTCTTTGTCTGCTTTGCTGTTGCCTTGTTATTCATGGTTGCCTTGTTGTTGTTTGGTGTCTGTTTCATAGTCTTTCGTTTTTGATTTCGAGTACAAATTACTACTTGATTTCGGATTTGAAGAATGTTTTTACCAGAACAATGGTTCCTCTCATTTTAGAACCATTCCTTCATTCGGTTCACTAACTTTCACCAACGATTTGCAGCGTCAACTTCGTGGTGGTTTTCGAAGTTTGACGCTGCAAATGTAATAACTATTCTTGTGATATTTTCAAGAACCTATGTTCCTATTGGTTCCTCTGAATTTGGTACCATTCGTTGGAGTTTCTCTTCATGTTCAAGGTAGTATGAAACCATGTCTTTCACTCTTGTCGCGAAGATCATACGTATCTTTGGCGGTGACATAACTTCGAGTCCTGCACCCATCTGGAGAACGCGACCAATAAACTCGTTGTTCATCTCTACATCCACAGAGAACTCGGCATACTCTCCATCCTCATAAACTCCGAATGGTTTCACGACCTCATATGAACGATGCAGAGGTTTTGTGTCTATTAATTTAAATATATAATGTTTGTGTGCGCGTATAACGATGTGTTCTTTGTTCGGGAAATCTTTCATGTGACTCACACCAACGATATCCTTGAAAAACTCATCATAAAAGTGATTTGGTGCAGGAACATACTCCACTTTACTTCTCTCACGAGGCTTCTCTTGTATGCGGTCAAGAGCAATGTTGTACCCGAATTCCGGTACTCTACCTTCTGCATGACCGAATAAATGCCATCGTCCATTGTACTCTTTCAAGTAATGCGGATGAAATAGTAAGGTTACTTGTTCCTCGTCGTATGGCTTATATTCTATCTCCATCACCGTTTTGTTGGTAATAGCTTCATAGAGCTGAGGGAGATATTCTATATTGGTTAATATTCGGTCAAGGCTTGAACTTATCACCTGCTCACCTTTCTGGCGCTTAGCCTTCATGTCGAGCAAGTCCTGACAATCATGGAAGAAGTACTCCAGCCACGATTTAGGGAAGAATCCAGCAGAGTCCTGGCAAAACTTCCAGTACTGACGAAGATTATTGATGACCTTGGCATTACGCATGTCTGCAAGTGGATCATCATCCTTACCAACGTATCGAAAGCGCTTATTGCGGTTGTTGCCTTCTTCCTCAAAGCATTCGCCAACGTCCTTTTCAAGCTTATCGGCTATAGCTTTCTTTAGTGTGCCAACCACCTTCTTCAACTCGCCATACCCATCGCAATTTGACAAATTAGCAGGAAGTTCTTTTGTTGTCACACCAATATAATCAGCCATGATATCTGCATAACTAACCCATCGGTGACTCATAAGCCACCGATAGGTTATCAAAGCAAATTGTGCCTTATAGCTATCTCCGTCAAAGAGGTTCTTGCGTTGCATGATTATTAATCATTTGCCGGTCTTACGTTTATTGCAAAAGAGATAGGCTTTCCCGTTTTTGGATTCGTTCTTTCTCTTAATTCAAACAAAACCTCCTCTCTTTCAGAATAGTCGTATTCTCGAGGAGAATTGTTTGGCGCAAATCCCATTCTATTGTCAATAATGTATACAGGATGATTGTCTACAAAAATTCTGTTTCTGTCACCATTAATTTTTCCTCTTAAAACAGAACTGCTGTCCGACTCAGTTGTAGAGGTATTTGTATTAGTGCGAGAAGGAGAAGTTGGAGCTTGCATGCCACATAATTCATCTCGACATAATTGTAGAACCTTAACTTGCATCTTCGCGAACTCATAATCATAAATCGGACGACTACCATTATTGACAATCATCAACAAACGCTCCTCTGACATTGTCGAAGGATCACATTCTCTATGATTATATAGATGCCTTAATGCACGAGTTAAATTTGCGAATTCGGACCATCTATCAGGAAGATTGTTTCCGTTATTACTTCCTTCATAGTATAATTTATACAACGATCCCGAAAATGCATCCATTGAAGCTTCATCATAGCATCGCTTTCTTAAGATTCCAAATTCGATTGGATCTTCGTGAGAAGGAATAAATACCTCATGAACATTAATATACCGTTTATTTACGCCAACTCGCAATCTTTCTATTTGATTTACTAGCTCATTTAGTTCTTCTTGCTCTATGGAATCAATATCCACAACTTCCTTGTCATGGCTACATGCACGCAAATAATCTTCCAAATACCCAATCGGCAAATAAAAGGTCGATTCAGAAATGCTATTCACAAGACCCTTAGACCTTAAACTCGTTATTCCGTCTGGTATAGTTCCTTCAAAATTCTTAGGACCTTTTGAGAGTAAGAACATTGTGGAACGCTCTGCTTCAGATACAAACCGATTATTAATTATCTCACATAAATAATCTCGAATTACATCATATTCAGGCAGAGCAACCTTTTTATTGGTATACATATGAGAAGCTACAAACTTAGCATAATATGGAACGCCTCCTGTCTTCTGAAACAAAGGGGACAATAAATCCAAATACTGTTGTCTTAAGAAAGTTTCTTTAATCAAAGAGCATTCATGTTGCCAAAGAGAGGTGAAGTCCTCCTTTGATGTTGGAGTAATCGTCACATTTTCCAATCCACAATTAAGTTCTGGAGAGCCTACACTCGTGCATATTGCACTCCATGTTGAGGTACCGGCAATCCAAAATTTCAGATTAGACTCTGGAGAAGTAGCAGCACCTCTTATTCTTGAAAAGTCAGACGGAGTATCAAATGCCTCTAAAAGGAGATAATCAATTTCATCAAGAAGCAACAACAAATATTTATTGTTCTTTGCGAGGCTGTTTGCAAGTGTAAATAGCACTTGCTTTTGATATTCAGGATTCCATTCTTCCATTTGTACTCGCATGTCGAGTTCATCGCAAGAAATATCCAAAGAACATCTTCTAGATATTTTCAGCTCCCCTTCTGGTAATAAATTATCCAAACACATTTTTGATGCAAGAAGCGAAGCCATAGATCTATATACAGCAGGAGTATTTTTCTTAATTCCACATTGAGTTTTTACATCAAAATACAAAGGGTAAGCCCCAATACTACTATTGTTAACCAAATATGTTTCCAAAGACTTCATTAAGCAAGTCTTACCAAAACGTCTGGCACCAATTATTCCTGCGTTTCCTTTTCTTTTGGCACATGAGATCAATGTCTCGATTTCTCTATTTCTACCAAACAAATCTTTTGTAGAGGTAATATCAATACCTACAATGAAAGGTTCCATATTATTGATTGTTAAAGTGAAAATTCTAAATCTAAATCTTTATGGTGAACAAACCACCAACGTCTAAACAAATCAACACTCAAACGATACACCTCTCTACCTTCATCTGTAAATGAATATAGTATCTTCTTATCTTTTAAACTCGCCAAAGCTCTTGTCATATTGAGTCGTCTTTCTTCATTTACAGAATACTTATCCCATAAGCGTTTAAGTTCATCCATACTTATGCCGCGTTCAATTTGAGTACTTTCTCTATTAAGATAGGAAATAGATGAAATCAATTGATACTCGGCAATATTTTCCGGATCAACCTGATTATTATGGAAGTTAGTTTCATCCAAAGACTCCCAAGTATCTCCTTTGCCAGGTTGTACTTCACCAGTTAATACTCTAACCACATCATTAACCTCATTGAATCCTAAATGTCTATGTTTTCTAGCGACAGCATACTTACCACATGCTAAACATATCCATTGAATCCAATATGGCACACAACCAGATAAAGCGCGGATATAAGTTTTTGCCCTTTCGTCAAATATTATTTTAGGACATGCGTCAATTAATTCATTTGCATATTGCTCCTCAATTTCGTTAATAGGCATTGGCAATGTATTATTCATTTGCCCTGCGATGTACTCTTTTTCCTTCGGAAGCTCCTTTATATCGTAAGTACCAGAATAAACAAAGCAAGCTTTTCCTGTCAACGCCAAATTTCTTAATGTAGAAATAAATGTCGCGTCTATTAAACCCTCCTTGAGCATAAGTCGGACAAATGAGAATTCGTCTATTGTAACAAGCGGAATAACATTATTCTCGTTAAGGACATCAACAATCTTACAGAAATCGATCTGCGAAAGACATTCTGCAGGAGGAAGTCCATTTTCACCATAGGCAGCATCAACCTTATCGGCCAATTCATCTGTTAACTTATCGTAAATATTCGTTTCCAGAGCCCAAGTCCAAAACTGGGCAGAAGTCGAATTCTTATATGGGAACTCATTTAGATACCATTTGAAAGCTAAAATATGTTTTGAAGAGTCTTCTTTTAAAATCTGACTATCAATTCGATTTCTCAGATAATCCAAAATTGAAGACTTACCTGTGCGAGTTAGTCCATAAAGTATGTAGGTCAAAGAACGATCCTTTGATAGATAGTGGTCAATCAATGTTTTCAATTCTTTTTCACGTCCCTTGAATATATGTTCTTCCGGAGTATTCGATATGTTCCACGGGATATCTATTTCGTCCGATAATACGTCTTCGCTTTCAATTTCATATGTTGCCTCATATACTATTGGATTTAAATCTTTTCCTTGATATTTTGCAATCAAAAGAAACTTTACGTTAGCGGATTCCAAAGAAGAAAAATCTGATGAAACAAAACTCTCACCACTACAATCTCCTGAAGATAACTCTCCTTCATGTAAAACCTTATATTCTTTACCGTCAATTGTCGCAGTAACATAAAAAGACTCTGCTGTTGAATCTCCATTATTTGTTACAACAATACTGATTACGCCATTGCCATGTTCATCTTTAGTAATGAATGCAGGTTTACTTGATATGTTCAACATTGGCAATGTGCGAGCATCTCTCTCTTCTATTTGACGAGAGATTTCTTTTAACCAATTATTAATCAATATAGAGAAGAATGTGTTACCGTAATAAGTAGTAGTGTCTGCAATCGTTTTTTGTGCACCTAAAAGAGTTTGCTGAGCCCTAACTAATATACGAGTTCTTTCGTTTTCTTTACGTCCTGCGTAAGGTTTTAGGATTTCAATTACCTCTATCAAGGAATTAATAGAAATAATATCAGTATTCGTCATCAAATCCTTATATTCAAGAACTTTTCTCCACTTGTTGTCAAAGGAGCTAAGATCGAAAGAATAAAACTTCCATGATAAGCATATCTGAATAGCTTCGCTTAGGATTTTTTTACGTTCATTTCGATGAACGAACAAACTATGCATAAAATTTTCCAAATCGTCATCTACATCGATTGTTGATTGATTTATCTGATTCAATATATTGAAAGCTTGTTTTTTAAATCTTTCGCTGTCTGAACATTTTCCACGAAATGGACCAATACCACTTTTGTCGTTAATCAAAGAAATCCATACATCTTCTGCCGCAGAACCTACAACCAAATAAGTTCTTAAGAGAAGATTGAGATTTTCTGAGCTATCTCCTTTAAGACATATTTCTTGAAGTTTTCCCAATGAAATAATTTCCCAATCTGATTCAGGAGTTTTGTTACCTTCAATCTGGGATGTAATAAATGATAATTGTAAGTATTTTAATAAAAGTTCTCTAAGATTATCTTTTTCTCCAAGAGTGTTGAAAATTTCCAGGGCTTCAACATAGTAGCTACACGCACTATCACGAAGAGCTTGCAACTCAATAAGTTCTGTAGAGTCATTCCCAATAAGATTCGCAAATCTAGCATACATACCATGCCCCTTCAGTCGAGCGTAATTAGCGACTGATATTTTGTACATTATTGTTGATGTCTGCTTTGAATTATAATAAGCTCCTGCAGCCTCTAAAAAAAGTTGAGCCTTATCCTCAAATGATACCGACTGGTCATTACGTTTGTTTTGGGCTCTACCAAACAGTTGTTCGGCAGGAATTAATTCATTCGAAGGAAGCAATTCCTGCCGTTTAGCCTCTTGACAAACATCCTCAAGAAGCATTTTGCTGATACTATCATTTGTGTCAACAGATCCGTTAATAGGTGTGGATGTATCGCTTGAAGAATCTGAATTATTGATATCATTGGAATTCATCCTTTGAATGGACTCTTTTAGCTTTGTGATAGCATTATTATTTGGTTTAACACTTTCTGCATATAATATTGCTTTTAATGCCTCTTCTCTATTATTACCTTTCTGATACAATCTTGCCATTGTTATATACAAATGGCCAATGCTATTTACATTAACGTCACTCTGTTGTTCAGTTAGAACAATAAGATATGCAAGGGATTGCAAAGCTTCAGTTGTATGATTTAATGCAATCTCTGTATTCACAATTCTATCAAGATAACTTCTTAAGTATTTAGGGGTTGGACGTTTTGTGTTTATAATCTGATAAGAACGTTTAAGACATTCTTCTTTCTGTCCATTACGAATTAAAGTATCCAGTTCCTTCTCTAATTGCTTACACTTTGATTCGTTCAAGTTTGGCAATTTTTTGCTTAGGAAAGCCGTTACTTCATTTGAAAATAAAATTGTAGGCTTAACCAATTTACTTTGCGATGAATCATTATCTGTGTGAGAAGTCTCTATGTTTTTTAAAAATCTTGTTCTTTTACTATCTGGAATACTATCTAAATCGACCTTGCCCATTACTTTTAGTTGAAGGCCTCCATTCTCTAATATTTTTTCCGACTCGGTTTTATATAGTTCTACATTTGTTTGATGGATGGCTTTTATAGACTGGTCTTCAGGGATATTGGTTGATTCGTCATATTCTTCCGCTTCATCATCAAAAATATCAGGATTTGTTCCTACATACGAAAGGATAATTTTTTGGAAATTCTCTATTTCTATATAAGTTTCCTTTTTGGAGGTCATTTCATCCATCATGAACTTCAAAACAGCAAGCATTGTTTTTTTTCTTTTAGCTGTAACTCCTTTGCGATATACAAGAGCTTTTCTAAAAAGATTCATTACGTCATGGTATGATGTTTCAATTAATGAAAACATAGTTGAATTCTCATTAATCTTGTTGCAATATAAGCGAGAACCAGGAGCGCAACTCTTTTTCTTGAAATTGACAAAATTCCCACTTAACGTCTCCGATAATCCAGAATCAGTTGTTATATTTATACCATTATCATTAATGCCTACGATAGTTGCATTAGTAGGTATTAGCGTCCTATTGTTTATGGATAAAATTGGAAATATCTTTAATAATAATGCATCAAAGATATCAAGCAATTTCTGAGAAGACAATCTATCTACATCTCTGAAATTATTTTCTATCTCAGTTGCGGTTGAAATATTTTGAATACTATCTATGGAAGTTTGACGAACCGTTATTATAGTTTCGTCCATTTTTTTGATTGTTGCAAAAACCGGTGTCAGGTTAACGATTTCACCAGACACTTTATTTGTGTTAAAGGATATTTGAACCTTGTCGCCAACCTTATAGCTATTAGTTATAATATTGTACAGAGGAATATGACCGCAATTAGGACAAAAAAATGCGGATTTTGATATTTCTTTTCCACAATCTGGACATTCGACAAGTTTGTTCAATAACTCCGTATTTTTTGATTCTTTTATTTGGGCAATAGATGAACTTTGATCTTGCATCTGAATAGTATTTGATTGTTCTTTTGCAAATAAAAAAATGTTTTGAGCAATCCTTTGTAACCTAACTCCAGTCCATGTGATAGGTGGGTTATTAGCAGCTACTATCAAAATCTGTTTAGTCTCCTTTATTTGATGAAAACTAAAAATAACCCCGTATACTTCAAAATATAGGCATTTTTGGTTCTTATTATAATATAGTTTTGAATCATAGAAACTTGTTGCATTCTTTAGTACACAATCTGCAACTGCAGAAACCCTTGTTTTTATGAATTCATAAAACAATCTGGATTTATATTTTTCTGTCTTAATAGCAGCATTGAGTAAATTAATAGCAGACAGAAAATAAAAGAGTGAATTAGCATCTGTGACATTTATCTTATTGATTACGTCCATCGCCTCATCAACTACATTTTCGTCAATTGGTTGTATTTCGTCTCCAACCAATTGACTGTATAGTCTAAATATGTGTTCTGATATTTTGCTCATAACATTTATCAATTATTGCGTTCAGCCAAAAGTTCTCTAATGTTAACCTTAAGCAAATCTGAAATCTTTGCCAGCGTCTGCAAGTCTGGTTGTGAGGTATTCGTGCACCATTTGCTGACGGTAACAGGATTCTTGCCAAGTTGCTCTGCAAGCCACTTGTTTGTTTGACCTGCGTCTGCGAGAACTGCTTTCAGTCGATTTAGTTTTTGGAAATTTTCCATATTTAATAAATTAACGTTGAACACAAATTTACTAAATTACATCTTAATAAAAGAAATAATATGTAGTTTTCTTCAATTTGGAGTGGCAATTTAACATTAACTACCGAAATACACAATAAATTGATGGTAAATTACAGGATGCGCTTTAATATTAACGTGTTTATCCACATATGTGTGAAAATATATCACATCCATCCTTGCTCACCCCTTAATAAAACATTTATCAACAGTGTTAAGATGGGTGTGGTAAAACGACTTCTATCCATGCGTAAGAGTCTCTTGTGCTAAATCAACTGCAATTTATGGTATTATTTTAAAAGATGTTGCTAATTTTGTAGTTTAGAATGTTTTGTATTTATTAAATGGTTCGATACAATGGGTAAAAGTCATCTGTTTTTAAAGAACGAATTTGGTATCTGCCTTAAGTTTAACCGAACAAGAGGCAGAGATGATGAAGAAGAAACTTCGGAAGACGAAAAGAATTATTGTCAGCAGAGAGAAAAGCTTCATCGTTGCCGTATTAATTTTGAGCAAGCCTTAGAAGAACGCCATAGCTTACGGAGACAAGATGTGGTAAGTGAACATTTTGATATGCTGTCTATTGATTTTTTGAAAATTGCAGATAGCACCTTAACAAGACAATATTGCCAAGTCTATGGATTATCCGAGCTTAATTATTCCAACATGAATCAGACTGTCCTATTTGCTATAGTTGACGAAGATCGATTTAATGATGTTTTTATAACTCAAATTGATTCTTTTTCAACGGAAGAAAATAATGACAGTACAGAATATAAGCCACTGACTTTGATGGCCGGTTTCAGTTATTGGGATAGTGATTCGATGAAGCCTTTTGGTATTATGGGCGATGATGCTCATGATGTACTTCTAGAGTTGGTGGAGAGTTCACCTAGAATAGCGATGAAACATCAAGCTATAGTGAAAGCAATGGAGGAGTATTTAGATCAGAAGCAGATTCTTTATAAAAGGATAGAATCTGGAATATACCAAATAAACTTCATTTCTAAAGATGATTTGGCTATTTTATTGGATAATTTTGATGTGATACAAAGAATTCAATCTTTGTACACTACTCGTGTACGTCCTAATACTTTTGGTGATTTGGAAAGGGTGTCAGATGCAACTTTAAATTTGCTAGAAGGAGCACCAATTATTGGTGTAATTGATACAGGTGTTCAAAGACTGGCCGTACTAGATCCCATATTGGAACATGATGGACTTGATTTAGTTGATAAGAATGCCCCGCATCCGTATGAGATTGATTTAAGGTCCGATTCAAGTCATGGTACAACTGTTGCAACATTAGCTGCATTCGGAAACAACTTCTATCGTAACATGGATGCTAACGTAGTTGATGCTGATGCCAAAATCTTTTCTATCAAAGTACAGAGAGGCGAAACTGGACTCGTGAACATCGCTGACATAAAAGAGGCTATCACTATGGCTCATCAAAACTATGGCATTCGTATCTTTAATCTTTCAATGTCCGTTCGTGGAAAATTTTATAATCAAGATATTTCTACTTATGCATATATACTTGATGAATTAGCTTACATATATGATTTGCTGATTTTTATTTCCGTTGGTAATCTTAGTGAAGAGGATATTAAGAATATGCAGATTGTTGCTGCTAATCCTAATACGAGTGAAAGAGTTAAGCGTTTTCTGAAATATCCGAATCATTATTATAATCCCTTCATTTCGATAGAAGAAACAGAGTGTCACGACGGCGAGTGTATGAATCTTTGTGAACCTAGTGAAAGCATGAACAATATGTCTGTTGGTGCTATTGCTGAAAGTTATAATATTAATCACGGTAATCATGGATTGAGTTTGGGGTGTGAGTTTCCTGCTTATTATTCGCGTAAATACCACATAGACTACAATTCGTTGATTAATGGCACTCGTTTCAAGAACAACCAAAAAAATAAGAATCTCTTTAAGCCAGATATTGTTATGCCTGGTGGTGACCAATTGGATGTTGAGTCACGCATGCTAGTTTTAGCACCGAGAATAGATGGAACAGGCCTGAAAATAGAACAAAACTCTGGAACGAGTTACGCAACTCCATTAGCAGCTAATATTGCAGCTAAGATTGTTAGTAAATATCCTAACCTAAATATGCAATCAGTGAAGGCTTTGATGATTAATAGTGCAGAACCGATTAAAAAGTATTATCTCGAAGAGACTATCGATGAATTGAAATTTTTGGATAATAATTCATATCCCTATGTTGATAGTAATGAGAAAACTCTTTTATCCAAAAAGTATAGTGCAGAACGATTATCCAAGTATATTTCTGGTCATGGTGTGCCTAACATTTCTAAGTGTATAGATTCAGACGATAATCGTTGTACGTTTGTTATTGAAGATACAATAGCTTTCGATAGTCACAAGGTTGTTAATCTGAATATCCCTAATTATTTACTTCAATACTCAAAGAAAGGTGTATTATTAACTTTAACTGCTACACTTTGCTATAAGTTTAATCCTAAACGAGCTGATGTATTATCTTATTGCCCAATTCATATTGCTTTTAACTTTGGGAATAGTATGAATCATGATGAACCAAGAAAGAATGCAGAGGAATATGCAAGTAAAAGAGCCTCTGACGATAAGGATAGAATGGCAATAAAGTCTAGCGTAGGTTCATGGTCTGATGATTTTTACCCTGTATCAAGTAAAATGTTCTCAAATGTACAGAAGATGAGTTTAAATATTAGCCGTGATGAAATAGAAAAGATTCGTAATCAGATATCTATTATTTTTCGATGCACAGGTCGTGAGTATTTAGAAGGCACAAATCATCCATTCTCATTTGTGCTGACGATTGAACAAAAACATTCTGCAGAATTGGATGGGAACAGTTTATACGATAGTTTGGAGCAAGTCAATATAGTGGAAGCTATTGCTCAGGCTGCTCTTGAAGCAGAACTATAATTTAAATTTAAACGATAAAAGGATTGGCATTAGCTAATCCTTTTATCGTTTAAGAGTTTTTTCCAAATATTAGTTCGAATAATATTGTCATTATATCCATCTAATATATTCCGTTTGATTGCATTAAGTAAAGCGCGTTTTATAACGTAGTAGGACAAATTTCTACATTCGCTATTGATAATGTTTTCTTTGACTTGTTCATCGTCAAAGACGAACCGATCTTTAATCGTATATTGGATAAGAGCATGTACCTGTTCAGAGTTTGGTAAATCCATCTTAATAGATAAATCAAACCTTCTAATAAGGGCTTCATCTATCATTTGTAATTGATTAGTAGCTGCAATGATGATAGTATCTTGACTTACAAAATCAAATAGTTGTAATATGGTATTTACAACCCGTTTCATTTCGCCATGATCTTGATCGTAATCTCTTATTTTCCCTAAGCTGTCAAATTCATCAAGCAAAACAATCGCTTTTTCCTGAACTGCAGTCTTAAATATTTGAGTGAGATTTTTGCTTGTTTCTCCCAGTCTCGATGAAATGATCGTACCCAAATTGACTATAATCAGTGGACGGCTCAATTCGCCAGCCAATACATAGGCACTTAATGTCTTTCCACATCCTGATGGGCCATGAAGCAATATCTTATTGGATACTGGAATATCCATTTGGACAAGAGCCTCAGTTTGTTGTCTTTCCTTGATAAAATATTCAAATTCCTCACGAACATCTTGCGTACAAACTAAATCCTTCATTGTAAATGAAGACGTTACTGTCTGTAAAATATACTCGTCAGCTTTGTAGTCAAAATGCTTATTTAGTCGATATTCTTTTAGCTTTCCCAATGAATTCTCTCTATCAGAATCTTTAATGATAGATAGGATTTCAGTTGCAAATTTGCCTCTGTTATTTTGTTGAGAATATTCTACATACTGATACAACAAATCTCGCAAACGAGCATTGTCATTTGCTAAGGCAAATTTTGCTATTTGCTTGATGTAATCAGCCTGCTTCATAATGAATTTATTTTCTTTAATTTACAAAATTAGGCAATTTAGTCGAATTACCAAAATTTTGGAAGATTGAAAAGGATAATTTAACAAGAGATTAATTTCAACATCAACTTTATAGAATCTGTTTGCATTAACATCATATCGCAATTTATGAAAATAAGTATTTCCCTCATTTGTTTTATTGAAGTCTTTTCTTCTCAGTTTGATATGATTGGGTGTTTGATAATCTGCTCATCTATTTTAATCTTATGATTTCCAGTTGTTGTTCGCAAATTCTTTCTGATTGTATCAAGGGTGGAATTGTCAAACCATTCGTGGAATGTCTGCATAACGAATTGCGCTGTGACATCCCGGCTGATGTTATATTGGAAAGCAATGTTCCAAGCGAAGTTCTTTAGTGAAATTTGAGTAACAGTAGTGCGTCGTTTGATATGGATGTTTACGCTAAGAGCTTGTCGATTGGTGACAAAGTATCGGACACATTCGCAGATTTGGAAGATTTCTTCTTCGCTAAAGTCAAACTGCCTGAATGTATTTCGGGCGTATTGCAATACGGCTTGTAGTTTTTCATCTTCTTCTCTCTTTTTTTGCTGCAGATACTGTCGTTCCTCATGCTGGTACTCATAATGGAATAACTCCATCCGTTTCATTTGAATATCATCATTGCCAGCCATAGATATAGCAGTTGCTAAAGCGCAATCATCTTTAGTTTGTCTGTCGGATTGCACAGGTTTGTGGCAGAATAAAGAAACAAGGGATATTATATGTGCCGACAGAAAGATACATAAATGGTAAATGAGTTTTAGAGCAACATAACAAGCTACCATGACAAAAGGGAGAATGCTTAACCGCACTCCCAAAGCATCACTCACAGGGAATGATATTGTGGATGCCAGAAGCACCGTTATTACTTCTATTGCCCATGACTGGAATATATGTTGCCTTTGCTTCATAACTATTTTTATCTATGGTTGTTTTGCAAAGGTATAACGTATTTCCGTAAAAAACGAAAGCCAAAAATAAGCAGTAAAGAGGCAACAACTTCATTTTATGGTATTTGTGCAAACAAGAGCATAACAAGAGAAAATACCGATAAGAAAATGAAAACACCTGCAAATAAGAAACGGATAGTTAAATAAATATAAATCTTTCTTTGGCCTACATAAAACCATGTTCCTCCTTATGCTTTCTGTATGTCACTTGTAAAATTGTCCTTATTTGTATCATAAACATATAAGTTGCTGATACTCATTGCATATTATATTTGAGGAAGTAAAATAAAAAGAAGCGGTTTTAATCGCTCCTTTACTCCACATAAGATAGAAAAACGGCTATCGGGTCCTTCGGGATCTGATAGCCGTTTTTTATTTTAGCCCTATATATTCAATAAAAAAGCCATTGATATCCAATAATTATTAATAAGTTTGCACTCGCATAAAAACACTCATTTTAAATTACGATTAAGGGCAACGTACTAATTTTCGACTTATGCTAGCGAGATCTATACAGAAATATTACATATTTGTTCTACTTTTTCTGCTAGCCATTCTACAGTCCTCTTGTCAACAGTCGGGAAATAAATATCGTATATTAGTAGTGCATTCCTATGAAAGCGATTATGTAGCTTATAAAGACTGCGATCGGTTGATCCGGGAATCCCTCGAGAAAAAGGGGATTAATCCGTCGATCCAAACATTCTATTTGAACTGCGAGCAATATGCGGTACCCGCCGAAGAAAAACGGATGTACCTGTATCTAGATTCGATCTCTACTTGGAAACCCGATCTGATATTGGTCTACGAGGATCAAGCGACTTACACGTTAATGCAATGCCATCATCCGCTAATCTCTACAGTCCCCATTGTATTTGGCGGCGTAAATTTCCCCAATAAGGCACTATTAGCGCAATATTCGAATGTTTCCGGATTCTGGGACGAGCCCGACTACGTCACGAACATCCGCTTGATAGAACATCTGTTGGGCAAGTCTACGATTTATATGTTGCACGATAGTACGTATATAGATAGGCACATTAAGGCTACGTTACATGAGCAATGTGCTCAAGCAGACATTCGGGTCGATAATAATCGCATCATGTATATACCGGTAGAGATCGCTACTTTGGACAGGGTCAATCAAAGCTTAAAACGACCGGATAGTACGACCGTCAACGTCGTGCCCGTGCAAGGAGACAAGCTATCAGCTGTTTCTTGGTACATGAGTAAACACGTCCCTTACATCTACTATCTACAGGCCAAACGGGATTACCGGGTATTGAACACCAGCCGTTTTTCCAGTAAACCCTCTTTTACGGCGATCAACGAGGATCTAGGATATACGAATAAACTTGTAGGTGGCTATATCACCTCCTTGGAAACCCAAATAGAAGAATCTACCGATAGAGCCGCGGAAATATTAAAAGGCTCCCCTAGCGAATCATTCCCACAGATAACAAAGAGCAAGAAGAATTATGTATTTGATTTCAATGAAGTCAAATATTGGAATATCGATAAAAGGCTTCTTCCGAAGGATGCTATACTTTTGAACTTTCCTTTTAAGGACCAATATCCAAGATTATTCTGGAGCTTGATAATCGTAGTCAGCACGATGTGCTGCTTTGTCTTCGGTAGCTTCATCATCATGTATACCCAAGAATCCAAGGCAAAACGACAAGCGCAAAAAGCCCTATTACATGAAAAGGAATCATTAGCGGAAGCCTTGGAGAAAGCCAATGAGTCCGACCGGATGAAATCCGTATTCTTGGCTAACATGAGTCATGAGATACGTACCCCTCTAAATGCGATCATCGGCTTTTCAAGCCTAATCGCCGAACTGGATCTGACAGCGGAAGAGAAGGAGCAATACGCTAATATCATCACGACCAATAACGAGTTATTACTAAAGTTAGTCAATGACATATTGGATTTGGCAAGGATTGAATCCGGAGGTATCGTCTTTCATAAAGAATCCTGCAATTTAACGGATTTAGTGAAAACCCTTTATAAACAACATCTTTCCGATGTCCCCGAAGGTATCGAATTCAAGGAGAAATGCCCCGATACGCCGATCTGCTTATATTCGGATAAGGAGCGACTTTACCAAGCGCTCGAGAACATACTGAAAAATGCTATAAAATTTACTTCCGCAGGCTTTATAGAGATCGGTTACGAGTATTCCACCAATGCACAAGACGTCCGACTTTATGTGCAGGATACAGGCATCGGGATCTCTCCCGAGGACCAAGAAGCGATATTCGAGCGTTTCAAGAAGCTGGATGATTTCGTGCAAGGAACAGGTCTTGGATTATCGATCTGCCAAGCTATCGTAAAACAATTAAACGGGCGTATCTTGCTCCAGTCCGAAAAGAATAAGGGTTGTCGCATCTCCTTGGTTTTTCAATTATAAACCAGCCTCAGAAGCCAAGAAAAATAGACATTTGTCTCTTTGATATCCAATTACTTTTTATACATTTGTACCTATTATATTGAAGCTATACACATGACGAACACTTCTTATCGTTATCTTTTTTTATTGTTGCTTCCATTGTTTTTATTGGTCGCAAATTCTTGCGAACGCTCAACCACGGAAAAGCGTATCTTGATAGTCCAATCTTATGAGCCGGACTTTCAAGCCTATAAAGATATAGAAGAGGCTTTTAAAAAAGGATTCCAAAAAGAAGGCATTCATGCCAGTATCTTCACGTTCTATCTTAATTGCGAAGCTTATCAATCGCCAGAAGAGAAACAAAGAATATATACGGAACTCAATACGTTATCTTTATGGAAGCCTGATATCATAATCGTAAACGATGATCAAGCGACCTATTCCTTATTGGCTTGCGAACATCCTTTATTAGATAGCGTACCTATCGTTTTTACCGGAGTCAACTACCCAAACATACCCTTAATTCAAAAGTATCCTAACGTATCCGGATTTTGGGATAAGCCGGACTATCGGAAAAACGTCGAACTTATTGAGCGAATCATGGGAAAATGCGTGATTGTACGTGTCTCTGATAGTACAGCTCTTGACAAAAAGATCCTGAAAGATATGGATGAGCAAATAAAAGGGCTATGCTCCAAGGCTAGACCCGATTACCTTAAATATCCCCAGTATTCATCCCCATCCGATAAAAAGAGATCCTCTTCTTTAGTGCGGTTCCCAAAAGTACCGTTCGATTCCCTCTATATACAAACCATTCAACCCCGCACCAGTTCCAACTTGATCTGGGGGTTAGGTACAAGTACTTACAACAAGGCCTACCTTGCTACCAAAAGAGATTATACCTCGATAGCCTTAGGTAGGTTCTGCTCATTTCCCAGCTTCTCGGCGATCAACGAATCCGTAGGATATGACGGAGGCTTCATCGGGGGATATATGACCCCGGTAGAGAGCCAAACCCAAGAAGCCTTACGACGAGCTGCCAGCATACTCAAGGGCACACCGGCCAATAGCTTCCCACAAATAACGGAAAGCGCCAAAAACTATCTGTTCGATTACCCGACTTTAAATAAATGGGGTATCGATTGGAAAGAACTGCCTCAAAACAGCATCTTCTTGAATATGCCCTTTGTGGTTCGTTATCAAACATATATTATTCTATGCGGGATTCTTCTAACCCTATTTATCCTATGGACGCTTTTCTATCAAAGAGTACAATACCGTCGCGAAGCCTCTCACAAGAAACAGGCTCAAGAAAGTTTACGGAAAGAGAAAGAATTCCTCTCGTTAGCTTTAGAGAGCGGTGATATTTTCGCATTCCGATACAGCAACGGCGTATTCGAGTTCGACCATGATTTCTATAAGTCGTTGGATATGCCGATAAAACCGATCACCTCCACGCAATTCCAAGAGTCTATCCACCCTGAAGACCGGGAAGATTTCATCCAACATAAGCACCTGCTTGATACAGGATTCCCTTCCCGTAAGATCACCCGCCGCCGATATAATTTCAACGGCAAAGGGCATATATGGTGGGAATTCAGATATGCGCAAGCGAAGAATGGACAAGACTCTACCCGCAATAATGTCGGAGTAAACGGGCTCTGCTTAAATATCCAACAAAGTAAGGAAGTAGAGGAAGATCTTATCAAAGCCCGTATAAGGGCCGAGGAAGCGGACCAAATGAAATCAGCGTTCCTCGCCAATATGAGCCATGAGATACGTACCCCGCTTAACGCCATCGTTGGATTTTCGGAACTGCTAACAAGCGATATGGAAATAAGCCCGAACGAGAGGGATGAGTTCATGCAAGTTATCAGTAAGAACAGCGACCTCTTATTGAAATTGATCAATGACATTCTCGATCTATCCCGCATCGAGTCCGGTAAGATGTCGTTTACCCTCACGAATTGTGACTTAAACGAATTACTATCCCATATCTACCGTACCCATCAATTGTTGATGCCCCAAGGCGTAGCGCTTAAAATACAACTGCCGGTCCTCCCGGCCATTATCCAAGCGGACCTACATCGATTAACCCAAGTGATTACCAACCTCATAAACAACGCCGCAAAATTCACGACGCAAGGATACATCTTGATTAAATACGATTATACGCAAGATAAACGTTGGATCCAGATCTCCGTTACCGATACGGGCAAAGGCATTCCCGCAGATAAGCAAGCCCAAGTATTCGAACGGTTCAACAAACTGGACGAGTTTGCGCAAGGGACAGGCCTCGGACTGGCGATCTGCCAAATTATCATCGAACACTTCGGAGGATATATCACCCTAGAATCCAAAGAAGGGGAAGGTAGCACATTCATCGTGACCCTCCCCTACACTCCCGGATTATCGGTATAAGATTATTTTTTCTTGAAACGCAAGAACGGCAATACAATAAATAAAGGTATGCAACAGATCATTACCCAGATAAAGAAATGTTGGTAACCGATCTGCTCCTGTATCCATCCCGATGCCATTCCCGGTAGCATCATACCTAACGCCATGAAACCGGTACTGATCGCATAATGCGAAGTCTTATATTCCCCTTCGGCGAAAAGCATCAGATACATCGTATAAGCCGTAAAGCCAAATCCGTAGCCGAATTGCTCGACAGCGACACAAGCGTTTACGACAACAATACTCTCCGGCATCGTATAAGCCATATACAAATAAACCAGATTCGGCAAGGAGATAGCCAATGCCATAGGCCATAACCAAGTCTTCAAGCCACCCCGGGATATAGCCAGACCTCCTAAAACCCCTCCGAGCAATAAGGAGATCACTCCCACCGTACCATAAGCGAACCCGACCTCACCGGTACTGAGCGCCAGCCCGCCAACCTCCCGCCCATCCAGCAGGAAAGGAGAAGCCAACTTTACCAATTGGGATTCCCCCAAACGATACGTCAGCATAAAAAGCAAAGCCGGGATAATCCCTTTCTTGCTGAAAAAGCTCACGAAAGTATTGCCGAACTCCACCAAGATGGTATGAGGGGTGATATTCGTACGTTGCGCGTCACTCGCCGGACGGGGTAAGATATACTTATGCCACAAAGCCAAGGCGATAAAGGTACCGGCCAATACGAAAAACACCAGACTCCAAGCAAAAGAAATCCGTCCGGTACTCTCCTCCAAAAGCCCCGCCAGCATGACCAGCAGACCTTGTCCCGTTAGCATCGCCACCCTGTAGAACGTATTTCGGATACCGATAAAGAACGCTTGTTGCTCCTCCGTCAAGCCCAGCATATAGAACCCATCCGCAGCGATATCGTGCGTAGCGGAACTAAACGCCATCAACCAAAAGAAAGCCAAGGTAAACCGCAGAAAGAAATCCCCGGGAAGGACGAACGCCACACCTGCCATTCCCCCGCCAATCAATAGCTGCATGCTATAAATCCACCAACGCTTCGTTTTAATCAAGTCTACGAACGGGCTCCAGATGGGCTTGATCACCCAAGGAAAATAAAGCCAACTGGTAAATAAGGCGATATCCGTATTTGAGACGCCCAGACGTTTATACATGATCACAGAAAGCGTCATGACTACCACATAGGGCAAGCCTTCGGCAAAATAAAGAGACGGGATCCAAGCCCAAGGATTACGTTTTTCCATAATAAGAAGGAATTAAACGATTAGAAGTCAATACCAAATCCATCCGCATCCTTCCACGCCGGGAACTTAGCCCGGAACTCATCCAGCTCGCTCTTCTTCAAAGTACATGTCCGGGTGATTTCCTCTCGTTTTCCGGCATCAGCCAATTTCTTTCCTTTTGCGTTATAAATCATGGAATCCCCTCTGAAAAGAAAACCTTTCCCATCTACCCCCACACGGTTCACGCCACAGACATAAGCCATGTTCTCGATGGCACGTGCATGCAGCAATGCCTTCCACGCCTTCTTCCGGGCCTCGGGCCAATTGGCTACATAAATCAAAAGATCATATTCGTTATTCACGTTGCGGCTCCAAACCGGGAAACGTAGGTCATAACAAACCTGCAAACAAATATTCCAGCCTTTATAAGGCACGATCAGACGTTTGTCGCCCGCCGAGAAATGCTTGTCCTCTTCCGCCATACGGAACAAATGACGCTTATCGTAATAATACTCCTCTCCTTCCGGAGTGATGAAAAAAGCCCGGTTGTAGAACTTTCCGTTATCTTTTGCGATAAAACTCCCGGCCACGGCCAGTTTATATTTCTTAGCCCATTCCTTTATAGTCGGTACGGTCTGGCCCTCCATCGTATCGGCTTGTTTCTCCACGTCCATGGAAAATCCCGTGGTAAACGTCTCCGGCAATACCGCTAAATCGGTTCTTCCACTAACACGGCGCAACAGTTCGCCGTAATAACCCAAGTTCTCTTCACGGTCTTCCCAAATGATATGGGATTGTATCATGCTGATACGTAAGTCTTCAGTCATAGAATAAAGATATTAAGGTAATAAAAAGACATATTGTGACAAGGAAACAGTTTCATGGTGAAGAAACAGTAGTTTCTTCATAGCAAAACTTTTGTTTCTCCTAGGGAAAACTTTTGTTTTCCTATAGCAAAACTCTTATTTCTTCACCATGAAAACTCCTATACCTGTACGAAATTCTCAGGATGGCAGGCGGTAACTCCCCGATACATCTCACGTATCGTATGGATATCTTTATCCACATCACCTGTCGGATAAAAAACACCTTTCGTACCCACCTCTTTCTTTCCATAATCAAAATAAGCCACCACGATCGGCACGTTCGCTTTCAAAGCGATAAAATAGAATCCTTTTTTCCATTCCTTGGCCCGCTTCCGGGTACCTTCCGGTGTGACGGCCAATTGAAACCGCTCACTGGTCTTGAAACGTTCCACCATCTGATCGGTCACCGACGTACGTTTACCACGATCCACCGGAACACCTCCCAGCCAGTTAAACAGCAAATTAAAAGGGAAAAAGAACCACTCTTTCTTAATAAGGAAACCAGCGTTACACCCGATCGAGGTATAAAAAAGTTTCCCTACAATAAAATCCCAGTTACTGGTATGCGGAGCCACACATACGATACATTTCGGCAAATCCACGCCATCCACCGGGCCCAGCTTCCACCCCGCCATACGGAGTATCGCCTTACTAATTGCCTTCTTCATGCCTATTTGTCCTTGCTCAACTCTCCTATCTCGTCGGCGATAGCGTTAACCTCGTTTTGCAAGTCCTCTCTTAATTTGCGATAATAATTCCGTACGAGAGCCTTGTTATCCTTGCCGTCGGGGTGTCCGGCACGAACGATATAACTATCTTGCATATCTAGGATACGAGCCATCAAAGCATCTGCTTTCTCTTGATTTACTCCGGGTATATACAATTTGCAAACCAGCGCTTCCGTGAACAATTCACCAGCCACGTAGCTGATCTCTTTCTTTAAAATTCTTCTTTTAGCCATAATTATTTCATATTTAATTATCCACAAATATAGAACATATGTTATTAAATACCGAGGAAAGGCCAAGAAAAAACATAAAATGAATTATCTTTGCAGCGGTGAAATCATTGATTATAAACAAATCAAATATGAACGAAATGATAAAGACGCCAGAGTTTCTCTTTGAAAGCAGCTGGGAAGTCTGTAATAAAGTGGGAGGTATTTATACCGTACTATCGACTAAAGCTCATACGCTTCAACAAATTTTTAACGACAAAGTAATATTCATCGGTCCGGATGTGTGGGCAAACACAACCGCTCCCGATTTTACGGAAGACGCATCTTTGTTTGAGGATTGGAGAAAGCACGCCGAGGCAGTGGATCACTTGATAGTTAAGGTTGGTCGCTGGAACGTACCGGGTACCCCCCCTGTTATACTGGTAGATTTCAAATCCTACTTCAGTGAACGAGACGCCTTTTTCTATTCTATGTGGGAAAATTTCCGAGTTGACTCCATCCACGCCTACGGCGATTACGATGAGTCTTGTATCTTCGCATATGCGGTCGGTAAGGTAATAGAGAGTTTCTATCACTTCTACAAACTGGAAAACAAGAAAGTCGCCGCCCTATTCAATGAATGGATGTTGGCGATGGGAGCGCTTTACATTCAAAAGCAAATCCCTGCCATAGCGACACTTTTCACGACGCATGCCACATCGATCGGACGCTCTATCGCCGGTAACAACAAAGCGTTATACGCTTATATGGACGGTTACAACGGCGATCAGATGGCTAAGGAGCTAAACATGGAGGCCAAGCATTCCGTAGAGAAGCAGGCCGCCCATTACGTGGATTGCTTCACGACCGTAAGCGATATCACGGCCCGTGAATGTAAACAGTTATTGGATAAGGCACCGGATATCGTTACCCCGAACGGCTTTGAGCCCAACTTCGTACCCGAGGGCAAGGAATACGCTAAAAAGCGGAAGGAGGCACGTCGTACATTAATTAATGTAGCGGAGAAATTATTGGGCTGCTCCATCGACCCGAACGCTTTGCTGGTTTCCACCAGTGGCCGCTATGAATACAGAAATAAAGGTATCGATGTCTTCATCGAGGCGATGAACCGTGTGCGTACGTCCGGACGCCTGCAGCGTGAGGTCGTCGCCTTTATCATGGTACCGGCTTGGGTACGTGCCGCCCGTGCGGATTTAAAAGAGGCGATCGAGCAGGACATAAAGACGACCTCTCCGCTTCAAATCCCTTTCATTACGCACTGGTTGCATAATATGCCAGAAGATAAGGTCTTGAATTATATCAACCACGCCGGCTTCACGAACGCAGCATCCGAAAAACTAAAGATCATATTCGTTCCTTGTTATTTGGACGGTAAAGGAGGTATTTTCAATAAGACCTATTATGATATGCTGATAGGGATGGACGCTACCGTATATCCTTCCTACTACGAGCCGTGGGGATATACCCCGCTGGAAAGTATCGCTTTCGGTATACCGACGATCACGACCAATCTGGCCGGTTTCGGTATGTGGGCGAAGAAAACGGTATCCGGAGATAACCTTAGCGAAGGCGTAGAGGTTATTAATCGTACGGATTTCAATTATTTTGAGGTAGCGGACGCTATCATGAACTCCATCCTGGCTCTCAGCCAAAAGGATGCTACGGACGTCGAGGAAATCAAACAGCGTTGTTTCGATCTCGCTCGAAAAGCTGAATGGAGCAAGTTTATCGACTATTATCTGACCGCATTCGATATCGCCATGAGGCATGCCGAGGAAAGAAATAGTTAAATATTGCTCATAATTAATAAGATAATGCTATCTTTGCACTCGTTTTTAGACAAACACTTTAAACTTCACGATAATGAAAATTAAGGCGAATAACGCAAACAGTCCTATTTGGAAGGACGTCTACTCACATTCCAAGCTTCCACAACAGTTGGAACCACTTAATGAGATCGCTACGAATCTTTGGTGGGTATGGAATCATGAAGGCGCTAAACTATTTGGCAAGATCGACAAACAACTTTGGAAATCCACAGAAGGTAACCCTGTACAGCTATTGCAAAGCCTTTCACACAAACGTAAGGAAGAGATCTTAGCAGATAAGGAGTTAATGGCTGAAATCCAAAAGGTATACGCTGATTTCAAAGCTTATATCAATGTAAAACCCGACAAGACACAACCGTCTGTAGCCTACTTCAGCATGGAGTACGGTTTGACCAATGTATTAAAGATTTACTCAGGTGGTCTGGGAGTATTAGCCGGTGACTACTTGAAAGAGGCCAGCGATAGCAATATCGATTTATGTGCCGTAGGTTTCTTGTATCGTTACGGATATTTCACACAGACTTTGTCCATGGACGGTCAGCAGATCGCCAATTACGAGCCGCAAAATTTCAATGCCCTGCCGTTGACTCAGGTATTGCAGTCGAACGGAGAGCCAATGGTATTGGAAGTTCCTTATCCGGGCAGAACCGTTTACGCTCATATCTGGAAAGTTAGCGTAGGTCGTGTACCTTTGTACTTAATGGATACGGATATACCTCAGAACAGCGAATGGGATCGTTCCATCACGCACCAATTATATGGTGGCGACTGGGAGAACCGTATGAAACAAGAGTATTTGTTGGGTATCGGTGGTATCATGATGCTGAACAAGTTAGGTATCAAGAAACAGATTTATCACTGCAACGAGGGACACGCCGCTTTGATCAACGCTCAGCGTTTGGTAGACTATATCCAAAACGACGGCCTTTCATTCAACCAAGCGTTGGAGGTAGTTCGTGCTTCCGCCCTCTATACGGTACACACTCCGGTTCCGGCAGGTCACGATTACTTTGACGAGGGTTTGTTCGGACGTTACATGGGTGAGTTCCCCGGCAAGTTAGGTATTAGCTGGCAAGACTTCATCGATATGGGACGTGAGAACCCGGGCTCTAACGAGAAATTCTCCATGAGCGTATTCGCCTTGAACACTTGCCAAGAGGCTAACGGCGTAAGCTGGTTGCACGGTAAGGTTTCTCAGCGTATGTTCGCCCCGGTTTGGAAAGGTTACTTCCCGGATGAACTGCACGTTGGTTATGTAACGAACGGTGTACACATGCCGACTTGGGCCGCTACGGAGATGAAGAAATTCTATGCGGATAAATTAGGCACGAAGCTTTTCGAGGATCAATCAAATCGCAAATGTTGGGAAGGAATCCAGAATGTATCCGACGAGGAAATCTGGAATCTCCGTATGACCTTGAAGAATAAATTGATTGATTACATCCGTGTTCAATATAAAGATAGCTGGTTGAAGAACCAAGGTGATCCTTCTAAGGTAGTTTCCATCCTTGAGAAGATCAATCCGAATGCCCTATTGATTGGTTTCGGTCGTCGTTTCGCTACTTATAAGCGTGCGCACTTGTTGTTCACGGACTTAGACCGTTTGGCCAAGATCGTTAACAATGAGAAGTTCCCGATTCAGTTCGTATTCACCGGTAAGGCTCACCCGGCTGATGGTGGTGGTCAAGGTTTGATCAAACACATCGTAGAGATCTCTCGCCGTCCGGAGTTCTTAGGAAAGATCATCTTCTTGGAGAACTACGATATGCGTTTGGCCCGTCGTTTGATCTCCGGTGTAGACGTATGGTTGAACACGCCGACTCGTCCGTTAGAGGCTTCCGGTACTTCCGGTGAGAAAGCCGAGATGAACGGTGTATTGAACTTCTCCGTTCTTGACGGTTGGTGGTATGAGGGTTACGTAGAAGGCGCAGGTTGGGCATTGACCGACAAGCGTACTTATGAGAACCAGCAATACCAAGACCAATTGGATGCGGCTACGATCTACCATTGCTTGGAAACTGAGATCATCCCGACTTACTACGCTAAGAACAGCAAGGGTTACTCTCCGGACTGGATCCAATATATCAAGAACTCTATCGCCAAGATCGCTCCGGATTATACGATGAAACGTATGTTGGACGATTATGAGGATCGTTTCTATCACAAATTGGCTACTCGTTCCGCTCATATTTCCGCTAACAACTACGAGATCGCTAAGCAATTAGCTGCTTGGAAAGAGGAAGTTGCGCAACATTGGGATAGCTTCCAAGTGGAATCTTTCACTTGCGACCAAGATTTGACGGTGAACGGCCCGGTTGTAGGAAAAGAATACAACTTCAATTTGGTAATCGACCGTCATGAACTACAAGGTATGTTAGGTGCTGAAATGGTTGTCATGAAGGAAGATCCGGAGAAACACACGCTGTCACCAATCAATACCGCTCAGTTCGAGTTGATGAAGGAAGAAGGCTCCAAGTTATTCTTCAAGTTAACGACCACTCCTTCCGAGGCTGGTAACCATAAGATGGGCTTCCGTGTATATCCTGTAAACAAGGAGTTGCCTCACCGTATGGACTTCGCTTATGTACGTTGGATTCAGTTATAATCGGCAACAAGTAAAACAAATAATCAAGAAAGAGGGTGCGTCATGCACCCTCTTTTTTTATGCCATACCCAGCTATGCTTTACAGCGACAAAAACCTATGGTTATGAGCCGTAAAGCATAGGTTCATATAGTCCGTGAATACCCATGAATCAAAAAAAGGAAGCCGCACGACAGCAGCTTCCTTTTTCAATAGGATACGAATATTTTCAAGCTTAGAAAGCGTAGTCCAAACTTAATCCGAACACCTTGTTGGTGCGGCTATACACATTCTGCCCAGGAAGTCCCGTGCCGCAGTAGTTGTCCATCTTCTTGGTATAATCGTGGTAAGTTGTCCACATATATCCCACGTTCAAAGCCATTTTTTCGCTCAACATCACTTTAGCACCAAAGCCCAGCGAATAAGAATCGCAGGAGAAACTAACATCACTTTGGAAATTATCAGACAAACCATAATCTGTAATTTGAGCGCCACCGCTAATGGTCAATCTCTTGACAACATCCCACTCTATACCAAACAGATACTCATTCGTACCTCTTTCCAGTTCCTTCTGCTTTCCACCGGCCATTCCCGCCTTCTTATCATCGAAGAAGTGATACTCAACAGAAGCCTTCAACATGGGTAAAAACCGATAAGAAGCTGCCACCGAAAGCATGGAAGGAATATCGTTCGGCGTATTTACACCATGCTTATAAGGGCCAACCAAATCTTCCGCACTGTCGGGATAATCCAACTTCTTGGTATTGTTTTCGATGTTCAAGTTCGTCTTAAACTCATATTTAGCTCCGAAATTGAATTTACCATATTTGACATCAACACCCAAAACCGGTGTCAACCCCCAACCTGTCTGATCGCAATCCAAAGCCAGGTTCATTAAATCCGCTCCACCAAAATTCTGTTTTAATTTTGCATCCAGATACCCGTCATAGTTTCCTGAGAAATAGTTCATCCGGCCACCGGCAAAGGCAGAAAGCCAATCCGTGATCTTGTATGATAGGCCAAGTTGTAGGGAATAAATATACTGTTTTCCGTCCATCGCACTGTTAATAGTATACATATCCGGCGTGACGATGGGACTTTGACCGCCAGTCTTTATATATTTCGCTACACTTTCCTTGAAGATACCGGCCATAGCAGCCGATTCGAACATTGGCAGGCCATCGTCAAACGAAGCCTTACCACCTCCACCCGTAATGGCAAAGAAACCGGAGATCGTCCAATCACCTTTTTTGTAAGCCGCAAAAACACTCGGAATCACGGGAGCGGCTGCCTTTCCTTTGTAATACTTTTTATAGGGAACGTCGCTCACTGTCGGCACCTTATTCACTGGGTCGAAACCATTGTATGTACTGAAAGAGGCATCGATATCCCGGGTCTGGAAAGCACTTTGGATACTCACACCAACGCGGAAACCGTCTGTCGGCAAAAAAGAAAGACCCGCCGGGTTTGACAAAGCGCCGTCTATATCAATTGCAGCACCTCGCGAAAGTGACCTTAAAAAGGCTGCATGCTGATTCGTATTCGTCAAATATCCTCCAGCGAAAGAAACCAAAGGCATCATCATCAATGCCGCACCTAATACTACTTTTTTCTTCATGTTTTACTTTTCTTGATTACAAAACGGTCGCAAAGATAAATACTTTTTTCAAACACTGCACACTTTTAATAAAAATGTGCCGCACAAAACAGCAAATACTGTGCAAACACATAAGACTAATTAACAATAGAAGAGCCGCAAAGGTAGTAACGTGAAATCAGGTATTAGTTATAATCAAAAAGAATCATCCTAATCAGAAAAGGATATATACAGCAAGTACTAAAGAAGATATACTTACTTTACCAAAAAAGATATACTACAAGTGCCAAGTAAGTATAACTTCTATTTTTCCGAAATAAATCGTATATTTGTCTCTATAACTTAATTCTTTAAACCGTATAGATAAAATGAAAAGACTAGCATTACTCGCGGCTCTCTTACTGCCTCTATCCATGGCTTTCGCCCAACAGAACGTAGGATTCAAGACCGATAAGGTAGAACCTCTCGTGATCAACTCAGACAATTGCGTTACTTTCTATGTAGAAGCCCCAAAAGCGAAGTCCGTCTCCGTAAAAGGAGACTGGGAAGCCAACGAGGGCAATGGCCAGATGACGAAAGGGAAAAACGGTACATGGAGCTATACGACTCCCCCACTGCCATCCGAAATGTACACCTATCGTTTAAACATAGATGGTATTTACAACATCGCCCCAAACAACCCATTCTCTTGCCGTGACGTAGGCACCTTGTTCAGCCTGTTCTATATCAACGGGGGAAATGGGGATTATTATCAAGTACGTGACGTGCCCCATGGCGATGTAACGACCACGTGGTATCACTCGGATATCCTCGGGAGCGAACGTAGGCTTAGCGTTTATACACCTCCTTTTTACGATAAGAACATCCAGTCTTATCCCGTTCTGTACCTGTTACACGGCAGTGGCGGCGACGAGAACGCTTGGCTGGAGCTTGGCCGTACCGCCCGTATCATGGATAACTTGATTGCCGAAGGCAAGATACAGCCAATGCTTGTCGTTATGCCAAACGGCAATCCCAGTAAACAGGCCGCTCCCGGCGAAACATCCGATAACCTGAATTACAAACCAGCCATGAGCAACAGCTTCCCCGGTTATAAGGATGGCTCGTACGAGAAGAGTTTCACCGAGATCATTCATTTCATCGATAACCGTTACCGTACGATCCCGGATAAGCGACACCGAGCCATAGCCGGACTTTCGATGGGTGGTTTCCATACATTATATATATCATTGAATTATCCGGACTATTTTAACTATATAGGACTTTTCTCCGCTGGGCTCAGCGCAAATGGTGTAGACCCCAATAGCCCGATGTACACGAACCTCGACGAGAAGTTAGGAAACCTCAAGAGATCCGGTTATCAATTGTTCTGGATCGGTATCGGAAAGGACGATTTCCTGTACGACGCGAACCAGCAATTCCGCCAGCGAATGGATAGCCTAGGTATGAAATACCAGTACGTAGAATCCACCCGAGGGCATATCTGGGCCAATTGGCGGGCTTATCTCCTCCAATTCGCTCCTATGCTTTTCAAATAAAAGACATGAGCAGATGAATCATAATATACCGCAATACGACTTCTATAAACACAAATACGGCGATGAGCTACTTATCGACGTCGTTCCCTTGAACACGATCAAGAAGTATCTCAAGGAACAACCCGTACATATATTGACGTATTACGATATAACATTGATCACTAGCGGGGAGGGAGAATTCCTTATCGATCATCAAGCGAACCGGGTAAAGCCTCAAGATATCATCTTTACCCGGCCCGGCGAAATACGCAAATGGGACGATAAAACGATACAAGACGGATTCGCTCTTATCTTTGAGGAAGAGTTCCTGCTCTCTTTTTTCAATGATCCGGCATTTCTCCGGAACCTCTCTTATTTCCATACGGAAAGACGGTCTTCCAAGCTCAGTCTCGACAAGAAAGCCTATGCCCGCATCTCCGAGTTGATCTCGGAGATCGATAAAGAGATCAAGGACTATCAGTCGAAAGACAAACACTTGCTCCGGGCCTTGTTGTACGAGACATTAATGTTGCTCAACAGGCTATATTCTAACTCGAACGCTTTACCTCCAGACACAAACGCCCGATCTAAAAGCATCTATGTAGACCGATTTATCGAGTTAGTAAACCATTCCTTCAAGCAAGATCATTCCATCCGGAGCTATGCCGATCGGCTTTGCATCACCCCGAACTACCTGAATGAGATCGTGAAAAACGCTACGGGCATCAACGCTAAACAATACATCCTAAACAAAATACTAATCGAGAGCAAACGGCTATTGACTTATACAGACTTGCCTATATCCGCCATAACGGAAGCTCTAGGTTACGAGGATCCATCCTATTTCATCCGTCTATTTCGTTCCCAAACAAACATGACCCCGCTAAACTATCGCAGGAATACAAAACCGTAAAAAGTACTATTTCCTCCTTTATACGTATTATACGAACTCCATTCGGTATGTCTAATTTTGCCTCTATCAATAAATAAAGCATCATGAGACAATACAAATCATGGATAGCGGCTCTCATATTAGGAAGCACGTTATCCGCTAACGCACAACAAAAGAATATGGAGAACAAAACATTAAACGAGAACATCCCGGAGATGATCATCTCCCTTGAAAAAGAGGCTCTAGCCTCGACCGACCCGATGGCATTCGTAGAGCTTTCAGACACCGACGTGATTTACTTCGATCCTTCCCTAGAGACGAAAATAGAGGGATTGGAACAACTGCGCACTTATTATAAAGGTATGCAACTTCCTCCGGCAGATCATTTCGACATGATCCGCCCGGTCGTACAAGTCGCGCAAAACATAGCGGTACTCACCTTCAACCTTGATAGCTACTTATCCGACAAGGTAATAAAATGGAACTGCACCGAGGTTTACAGACGCAACCCCGACAACCAATGGAAGATCATACAAACCCACTGGTCTTACGTGAAACCGCTAGATTAAAGTTAAAACATTTGCCGCTTTCTGAACCAAAACGGTTCGTAAAATGTATTATATAGACTATTCACTAAACACAAATTATATGATACGGAATTTACTGAAAGCGGCAAATGCGCTTACATTTAGCACGATGTTCCTGTTACTCCTCGCCGGATGCAACAAGAACACGATTATTTTTGAGGATGGAACAACCCCGAACGGCTCTTCGGGAAACGAGGACCCGGGAAACAGCACGTTGGTGACCTTCAACGCCTCCGTGGAGGGCCGGAACCTATTACGTTCCATGTCTCCCATGAATAAAGGGATACAAAGCAGGGTTTATGTCTTCGACAGCAGCGCAGGAACCAAGGGAAGCCCCGAGGCGTCAGGTCTTTACATAACCTCATCTCCCGGGGTGTTAACAGGAAGTGACGGATATAAAATGTTTCTCTCCAATGGCACTTATAATTTCTACGCCGTATCCGACAATTTCTCCACGATCCCCCCGACATTCACGAGTGGCGTATCCGAACCCCTCTTCAACGGTATCGATTATCTTTGGTGGAGCGCCATACAACAGGATGTTAATAGCTCCCAAATCAATATACCGATTGTTTATGGGCATGTGGCTACCCAAGTCGTAGTAGAATTAACCGGCGGTGAAGGTATCACGATCAACCAACTGGTCTCCGCCATGATCACTCCTCCCGTGGTTGGGGCTACCATGGATCTGGGCACAGGTGTCATCACTCCTGCTACCGCCTTCGGAAAAGCGGATAAGATGGGGATAAACGGATTAACCGCCCAATATATCATGTTGCCGATAAGACATACGGCTCCCATGACTCTCACGCTGGAAATATCCGCCGACAATGAAAACAGTACCCGCACCTATACCACCCAGATCCCTCTTCCGGATGGCGAGTTGAAAGCGGGAAACTCTTATTTATTTAAAGCGGTAATCAACGGTAATTCGGTCACTTTGGCCAGTGTCAACGTAAAAGACTGGACAGATGTGGACGAGACAGGAAAGCCCCTTTATCCGACCCAGAATTAAAGCCCGGTTCCTATTTTCCGTATCAATGAATATTGGTACGGAAAATATGCCTATATTTACCCTGTCACCTCTAAAAACAATACGAATATGATTGAGATTCCCGAATCCGCCACCATTGGCAAACAGGCTAGCGAAACGCTAAAGGGTAAACGGATAGCGCATGTTATCGAGTCGAACAGTCCTCACCGTTTCACGTTCTATAATGGCGATCCGGCGGAATACTCCAATAGGCTGGTAGGACGAACGGTCCTAGGCGCCCAAGGCTATGGCGCATTCGTGGACATCCTTATGGATGCGGATACCCACCTCTTGATCGGAGACGGAACCAATATGCGTTATTATACCTCCGCGGAAAAGGCCCCGAAGAAATATCAGCTTATGATCGTATTCGAGGACGACTCGTTCCTAGCTTTCACGGTTTCGATGTATGGTTCCATCTACGCTTTCAAAGGCGAGTTTGACAATCCCTATTACCAAGGTAGCATCCATAAGCTATGTCCGTTGGACGAGAGATTCGATAAAGCCTATTTTATCAGTCTCATCCGGAATCTCAAGAAAGATATATCCGCAAAGGCGCTGCTCGCCACCGAGCAACGTATTCCGGGCCTAGGCAACGGAGTTTGCCAAGATATCTTGTTCAATGCCCGGATCTCCCCGAAACGAAAAATATCGACTTTATCAGAAGAGGATATAGACCGCCTCTTCAACACCGTGAAATCCACGCTGGAAGAGATGACTCGCCGAGGAGGCCGGGATACAGAGAAGGATCTATACGGCGCCTTAGGCAATTACCGCACGATCCTATCGAAGAACACCTACCATGACCCTTGCCCCGTCTGTGGCGAACGGATACAGAAAGAGGCTTACCTCGGAGGCAGCATTTATTATTGCCCGCATTGCCAGCCTAGTGCGGTAAATTAATAATAGATCCGCATAAGCAGGGATCGGAATACGTCCTATCGCAATGATACATATAATATATTTATCTCCAACAGATAAAATATTACTCTATCAAACAAGCATCACCCAAATTAAATTCATACTTTTGTCTAATTGAATATTATATACTAATTAAGCAATGCAAACGACAGCGAAGAAATGCAATCATGGGGCTAATATACGCCGGTGGAGAGAATGGCGTAATGTAAACCAAGACGTTCTTGCGGAAGAAATAGGAGTATCGCAGGCTACCCTCTCTGGCTATGAGAAAAAAGAGACGCTGGAACAGGAGATCTTGGATAAGATCGCCGTAGCCTTGAACATTCCGGTGGAAGCCATTACGGAACTTGATAACGCTGCGTCTATTAATATTGTCTCTAGCACCTTATATGATAAAGCAGGTTCAATATTTAATAATCCGACATTCAATCCGATCGATAAAGTTATCGAACTATACAACGAGAAAAACGCCTTATATGAGCGAATGCTAAAAGAGAAAGACAGCGTAATCGAATTACTGAAGGAAATAGTAAAGGACAAGATGTAAGATTTGTCCCAGCAAATCGCAGCTAATATATATAATTTGTCGCCTTGTTGTAGAGACGTAGCGTGCTGCGTCTCATCCCCTCGAAATGGAAACTTTAAGATTCTATCAGGATAGTAGGATATATAGCATATGTCTCTACAACGGTAGGGGCTCAAAAGATAAGTAATACGCTCAAATTGACAATATGACAATATGTAATCTGAAACCCCAGAGAATCGTTTTTTCCGGGCAAAGGTACATGCTGTTACCAAATACGAGAAAAAATATCAGCAATCAATTGTATTATAACACTTTGCTTAAATATACCCTTTCATTCTAGCGAGATTAATTCATCCTATCTCATATTTATGCAGGAGAAAGGCGCTTTTCATACGGATGCGTCGCCCATTTCTATAGGTTGCGTACCCAATTTCTACCGTATATATCGCCAAACACATACGGTAGCGTTGCCTAACACTGGCTTTCGCGTTACCTAATCCCATTACTTTCGTCTCCCAACAGAGATATTCATGCAAAAAAACAGGGTAAAATGGATAATTTGACCATAAAGCACTCCCTATTTCTTCTATTCGCAAAAAGGCCCTGTCATCATAATCCCTGATTTTCAAACAAAACGTCAAGGTTATCGCATTTTCGCTTACAACATCATTGAAGCCAACCGCAAAACAGATTGCCGCCCCCTGCTTTTGCGAGTATTTTACAAACATAGAGTTTTGCAGGTGAGCCGTCATTCTTGATAAGTGAGGAAAAAGAAAAAGCCCTGTAATCTTTAAATTACAGAGCTTTACTTTATTTTTCTTTCTTTGAAAGCGGTCCGGACGGGACTCGAACCCGCGACCCCATGCGTGACAGGCATGTATTCTAACCAGCTGAACTACCGAACCATTTTATAATCAATAAAATTTTGAAAAAGAGGCGGTCCGGACGGGACTCGAACCCGCGACCCCATGCGTGACAGGCATGTATTCTAACCAGCTGAACTACCGAACCTCTTTTCTTTTATCGCTATCTCTCTCGATTGCGGTGCAAAGGTAAGTATTATTTTTAAACCTGCAATAGCTGACGCAAAAAAATATCATATTTGATAGCAAAAATATCTGGAGAGACCTCAGAAGCTACATAATTATGCCGCCCCTATCCCCTTCCCGATCACACCAGTTTATCACAAATACATTTCATTTTGGAACTTTTCAATCGCCATTCATAATTATGTAATGATAATTTGTTACTTTTGCGACTCAATATAAATGCTTAACAACAATGGACGTTGCCATTATTAAATATAATGCCGGAAACATCTACTCAGTAGATTACGCTTTGAAGCGGTTGGGCGTTACCCCGATCATCACGGCTGATCCGGAATTATTAAATAAAGCGGATAAGGTTATCTTTCCCGGAGTAGGTGAAGCTTTCACGACCATGGAGTATTTAAGGGAGCATAAATTGGATCAGGTGATCTTGAACCTAAAGCAACCGGTACTCGGGATATGCCTCGGCATGCAATTGATGTGCATGCGTTCAGAGGAGGGAAACGCGGATTGCTTGGGGATCTTCCCTACGGAAGTAAAACGTTTCATTCCGCAAAAGCATGAGGACAAGGTTCCTCACATGGGTTGGAATACCTTGACAAACGTTAAAAGCGGCCTATTCAATGAGCGATTGGAGAACAAATTTGTTTACTTCGTACATAGTTATTATGTACCTGTAAATGAATATACGGCGGCTACGACCGATTACATCCTTCCGTTCAGCGCCGCTTTACATAAGGACAACTTCTACGCAACACAGTTCCATCCGGAAAAAAGTGGATCGGTAGGAGAGGTTATATTGAAAAACTTTTTAAAGATATGATTGAGCTTATTCCCGCTATAGATATAATAGATGGCAAATGCGTCCGGTTGACGCAAGGAGATTACGCGACCAAGAAGATTTACAACGAAGATCCTCTGGAGGTGGCCAAGATGTTCGAGGGTAACGGCATCCGGCGTTTGCATGTGGTAGATTTGGATGGAGCCCGTGAGGGACGCATCATCAACTACCGTATCCTTGAGCGGATAGCGACCCGGACTTCCTTGATCATTGATTTCGGAGGGGGCTTGAAACAAGAGGATGATCTGGAGATCGCCTTCGAAAGCGGCGCCCAGATGGTAACCGGGGGTAGTATCGCCGTGAAGAACCCGGAAATGTTCACCTCTTGGATCAGTAAGTTCGGTAGCGAGAAAATCATATTAGGGGCCGATGCCAAGGAAAAGAAGATCGCCATCAGCGGTTGGGAGGAAACGACCAGCCAAGAGTTGATTCCTTTTATCAAAGGATATTACGACAAGGGGATTACCAAGGTGATCTGCACGGATATCGCACGGGATGGTATGCTGCAAGGCCCGGCTATCGATTTATATAAAGAGATACGGGACGAGATCCCCTTCCTTTATATCATAGCGAGCGGTGGCGTAAGCTCGATCGAGGATATTGAGAAATTATCTGAGGCTGGGATTCCCGCCGTCATTTTCGGCAAGGCCATTTATGAAGGGAAGATCCAGTTGAAAGATTTACTTCGTTTTACTTGAAATAATAAATAGATATATGCTAGCCAAGAGAATTGTTCCCTGTCTGGATATAAAGGATGGAAAGACCGTAAAAGGCATCAACTTCGTGAACTTTCGCGACGCTGGAGACCCCGTGGAGTTGGGCGCCCAGTACAGCCGTGAAGGGGCCGACGAATTAGTGTACTTGGATATTACCGCCTCACACGAGGGGCGAAAGACTTTCACCGAGTTGGTAAAACAAGTGGCGGCCCATATCAGCATCCCTTTTACCGTGGGTGGAGGTATCAACGAATTGAAGGACGTGGATCGTTTGCTTAGCGCTGGCGCCGATAAGGTCTCGATCAACTCGGCGGCTTTACGTAACCCGGCATTAATCGAGGAGATCGCCAAGAACTTTGGCAGTCAGGTATGCGTAGTCGCTATCGACGCTAATTTTGAGAACAATGACTGGCTATGCTATCTAAACGGAGGGCGTGTCCCGACGGATAAGTATTTGTTTCAATGGGCCTCGGAAGCGGAAAGCCGTGGCGCCGGCGAGATCCTTTTCACCAGTATGACGCACGATGGCGTAAAAGACGGATACGCGAACGACGCTCTGGCTACCTTGGCCGATACGTTGCATATCCCGGTTATCGCCTCCGGTGGAGCGGGAAAGATGGAACATTTCCGGGATACGTTTTCCAATGGGAAAGCGGACGCGGCTTTAGCGGCCAGCGTTTTCCATTTCGGCGAGATACGGATAGGCGACTTGAAGCAATACCTCAAGGACGAGGGGATCAATGTAAGGATATAACACATTATATATAAAGATGAAATTAGATTTCGAGAAAATGGGCGGATTAATACCCGCTATCGTACAAGACAACAACACTAGTAAGGTATTAATGTTGGGCTTCATGAATCAAGAAGCTTATGATGAGACAGTAAGTACGGGTAAGGTTACATTCTTTAGCCGCACGAAAAACCGTTTGTGGATGAAGGGAGAGAGTAGCGGAAATACGTTGCAGGTGGTTAGCATCACGGCGGATTGCGACAACGATACATTATTGATCAAGGCGATTCCAGCCGGACCGGTTTGTCATACGGGAGCGGATACTTGTTTCGGCGAGAAGAACGTAGAGGATATCATGTTCTTGAAATACTTGCAGAACTTCATCGAGCGTCGCCGTCAAGAAATGCCGGAAGGTTCCTATACGACTACCTTATTCCAGAAAGGCGTGAATCGCATGGCCCAGAAAGTCGGCGAAGAAGCGGTAGAGACCGTTATCGAGGCGACCAACGGAACCGAAGACGGCTTCATCTATGAGGCATCCGACTTGGTTTACCACTTAATCGTATTATTGACAAGCAAGGGACTTCGTCTGGAAGACCTCGCCCGTGAATTAAAGAAAAGACATAAAGGTTGATAAATTCTATGGAAGAAGATATTCTACTCAAATTAGAGAACGTGGAGATATGCCGTGAGGAAAACAGGGTATTACACGACGCATGCCTCACGCTTCGTAACGGAGAGTTCGTATATGTGATCGGGAAGGTAGGCTCCGGTAAAAGCAGCCTGCTCAAGTCCTTGTATTGCGAGATACCGATCTTGCGAGGCGAGGCACGTATCATGGATTACAACCTCACCAAGATGAAGCGGAAGGATATCCCTTATTTGCGTAGGAAACTAGGTATCGTCTTCCAAGATTTCCAATTGTTGACCGACCGTTCCGTCTCCAAGAATCTGGAATTCGTGCTGAAAGCCACCGGATGGAAAAAGAAAAGCGAGATCAAGGAACGGATAGACAATGTGCTCCGTCAGGTAGGCATGCAAGACAAAGGCTATAAAATGCCGCATGAGCTATCCGGCGGGGAACAACAACGTATCGTTATTGCCCGTGCCCTTCTGAACAACCCCAAGTTGATACTGGCGGATGAGCCGACCGGCAACTTGGACCCGGAGACGAGCGGACAAATCGTACAACTCTTACACGACATCTGCCAGCAGGGAACGGCGGTGATTATGACCACTCATAACTATACGATCGTGCATAATTATCCTGCCCGCATAGTAAAATGCGAGAATGCCTGTCTAAGTGATGTCAGAGAATAATTTTTTTGTAACTTTGCGGTCGCATTCGATTGAAAAAGAAAACAATTTAATATAGAACAAAAGAAGATGAAAGTTTTAAAGTTTGGCGGTACTTCTGTGGGATCTGCACAGAGAATGAAAGATGTAGCGAAACTGATCACGGGAGACCGTAAGATCGTTGTATTGTCAGCCATGTCGGGTACAACCAACTCGTTAGTCGAGATTTCCGACTACCTGTACAAAAAGAACCCAGACGGAGCGAATGAGATCATCAACAAGCTTGCCATGAAATATATGGGCCATGTTGAGGAACTATACAGCACCGAGGAATATAAACAGAAGGCCAAAGAACTGATAAAATCTCATTTCGAATATATCCGTACGTTCACGAAGGATCTGTTTACCTTGTTCGAGGAAAAGGTTGTCTTGGCACAAGGAGAGTTGATCTCTACGGGTATGATGAATCTTTATTTGAACGAATGCGGCGTGAAATCCGTATTGATCCCGGCTTTGGATTATATGCGTACGGATAAGAACGCGGAACCGGACCCTGTCTATATCAAAGAGAAATTGGTGAAATTACTTGCTGATAATAAGGATGCTGATCTATACATCACACAAGGTTATATCTGCCGCAACGCTTACGGCGAGATCGATAACCTACAACGGGGTGGTAGCGACTATAGCGCATCCTTAATCGGCGCGGCTATCGGTGCGGAAGAGATCCAGATCTGGACAGACATCGACGGTATGCACAATAACGACCCTCGTATCGTACAGGGAACGTCTCCAGTCCGTCAATTGCATTTCGAGGAGGCTGCCGAATTAGCTTATTTCGGAGCCAAGATCCTTCACCCGACTTGTATATTGCCGGCTAAATTGAACAACATCCCGGTTCGTTTGTTAAATACGATGCAGCCGGACGCTCCGGGTACATTGATCTCTAACGCGATCGAGAAAGGTAAGATCAAGGCGGTTGCCGCCAAAGACAATATTACCTCTATCAAGATCAAGAGCGGACGTATGTTGCTAGCAACAGGTTTCTTGCGTAAGGTATTCGAGACTTTCGAGAACTACCAGACTCCGATCGATATGGTTACGACTTCCGAAGTGGGTGTCTCCGTTACGATCGATAACCGCAAGCATCTGGAAGAGATCGTTGACGATTTGAAGAAGTACGGAACCGTGACCGTAGACGAGGATATGGTTATCGTTTGCGTGGTTGGCGACCTAGAATGGGATAACATCGGCTTCGAGGCTCGTATCGTACAGGCCATGAAGGATGTCCCGGTTCGCATGATCTCCTACGGAGGAAGCAACTACAACGTCTCCTTGCTGATCAAGGCCTCGGACAAGCAGAGAGCGCTGCAAGCTCTAAGCGATCATTTATTTAACAACAAATAAAAACAAACGAGGGCGGCCTTTTACAGACTGCCCTTATTTATCTTTATATAATTTCGTATAATATGCTCAAAGGAACATTTCCTGTAGAAAAGTTTAAGCAGCTTTCTACGCCTTTTTATTATTATGATGTCAAGCTATTGCAAGACACATTAGACGTAGTAAAAACCGAATCCGGAAAATATGGTTACCACGTGCATTATGCCGTGAAAGCGAATGCCAATCCCCGTATCCTTTCCATCATAGCGGCAAACGGCCTTGGCGCAGACTGCGTAAGTGGCGGCGAGGTACAGGCAGCTTTAGATGCCGGTTTTCCTGCCGATAAGATTGTCTTTGCCGGTGTCGGCAAAGCGGATTGGGAGATCAACCTAGGACTGGACAATGATATTTTCTGCTTTAACGTGGAATCCGCCGTTGAGCTGGAAATTATCAATGAGCTGGCGGCCACCAAGAATAAAGTAGCCTCTATCGCCCTTCGTATCAACCCGGAAGTGGATGCCCATACACATGCCAAGATCACGACGGGTATGAAGGAAAATAAATTCGGTATCAACCTTAGCCAATTAGGAGGCGTACTGGATAAATTAAAGGAGATGAAGAATGTGAAGTTGATCGGTATCCATAGCCATATCGGTTCACAGATCACGGATATGTCTAGCTTCCGCAATTTGGTAATTCGTTTCAACGAGATACAGGAAGAACTGGAAGCTCACGGGGTTACGGTGGAGAACCTGAACTTCGGAGGTGGATTAGGTATCGATTATTATCACCCGAATCATTTATCGATCCCGGCTTTCGATAACTATTTCGCAGCCATTCATAAACTGCTTCAAGTACGTCCGGGTCAACAGGTACATTTTGAGCCGGGACGTTCGATCGTCGCTCAATGCGGAACATTAATCTCTAAGGTATTATATGTCAAGGAAGGAGAGACGAAGAAATTCGCTATCCTTGACGCAGGTTTCACGGAATTGATCCGCCCGGCGATGTACGACGCTTATCACCGTATCGAGAACATCAGCAGCGATGAGGCAGTAGAGACTTACGATGTAGTGGGCCCGATCTGTGAGTCATCGGATGTATTCGGTAAGGATGTAGAGTTGAATAAGGCTCATCGTGGCGACTTGATCGCCCTTCGTTCCGCCGGCGCTTATGGCGAGGTCATGGCCTCCCAATACAACTGCCGTCATTTACCGAAAGCCTATTATTCCGATACGATAAAATAATGAGCCAATTGATCAATGTGCCAATATGCCAATGTAAATACCTTGAGTAGCTTATTGGCACATTGGCGTATTAATCATATTGGCTCATTAATGATATTGGCACATTGGCATATTAATCACATTGGCACATTATTATGTTTCTACTCAATAATACAGAGCTTTTCCTATTGGGAATCTCCTTAATAGGGTTCATTATCTTATCTCTTTATTATCTGATCGCTTATGCCCGCCCTTTACGTGCGTCAAAACGAACGGATGATACCTTAGAGGAAGGTAATAAACTCCCCGTATCCATCATCATATACGCTAAAAATGATTCTGAGAACCTCAAGAAACACCTTCCTGCGTTACTTACACAAGATTACCCTGAATATCAGGTAGTCGTTATCAACGATGGCTCGAGAGACGATACCGATGATACGCTAAAGTTCTTTCAAAATGAGTATAAACATTTGTATCATACTTACGTCCCCTCGGACGCTCGCTACCTAAGCCGCCGTAAACTGGCGTTTACCTTAGGTGTGAAAGCGGCCAAATACGATATTCTTCTATTCACGGAGGCGAATTGCCAACCGCTCAGCGATCAATGGTTATCCGCCATGGTTGGTGGATACACACCCGAGACCAGTATTGTCTTGGGCTACTGCAAATACAGCAACTACAAGGGATTCTTTCATAAGTTGATCGCCTATGATAACTTATTGACGGGTTTACGCTATCTATCTTCCGCCCTCTCCCATCACCCATATACCGGAAACGGACGAAATTTATCTTATCGGAAAGAGTTATTCTTCAAGCATAAAGGTTACTACCAATCCTTGAACTTGCATGCGGGAGACGATGACTTATTCATCAACGAAGCCTCGACCAAGGAGAATACGAAAGTAATTTATACCCCGGACAGCCTAACGGAAATGGATCAAATCGAACGTTTTGGAATCTGGAAAGAGATGAAGGTTTCCCGTGCTGCCACTCAACGGTATTACAAAGGAAGCGCCTTGACATTCTATCATCTCGAATCCACTTGTTTCTACCTTTTCCAAGCATCGGTTATCGCTACGGTAGTGATCGGATTACAGGGCAATTGGCTAATCTCCTTGATCGCCGTATTATTATATTTGACACGTTTTATAATCAAGGCAATCGTTTTCGGCAAATCGGCTCGAATGCTTCAACAAAGCCCTACTATCGGTTGGTTATTCCTGTTGGAGTTTATTCAACCCCTGTTCAATGGATATATCCGTATTTACCGGCTTTTCAAAAGCAAAAAGGATTACACGTTCTCCCTAAGCTGACCGACATCAACTTAGTAAGTAGAGCGACCTCTACTTACTAAACAAAGGGGGTGTCTACTTAGTAAGCAGAGGGGTAGTCTGCTTACTAAGCTGATGCCGGTCTGCTTACTAAGTTGTTTTTAGCCCACTTACCGAGACGTTTTTTATCCCTTCCCGCTCCTAATATCCTCTTGCTTTCCTTTTGACAAATTGTAACCTAAACTCCCGGAGAATCGTTTTTTCCGGGCAAAGGTACAGACTGCTTCCAAATTCACGTTAAAATACATTTAACACGCTCATCATTAATGATATATCAAGAAACGCCCTTTCATTCTAGCGTAAAAACAGTTGCTAAAGCACCCGAATCAAGCTCCTTCAGGCTATTCTACCGGCTCTAAATGGGGAAGTAAGCAGGTTACGATGCCCATTCAAGCAGGTTTATGATCCAATGCTTACAGGTTTACAATGCCCAACGGCATGGTTTCAAACCCCAAAACAGCAGCTTTCTATTATAAAAACAGCCGTTTTCGAGTAAAAACGACCGCTTATCCCCTTGCCTCACCCGTTATTTCGTGCCCGTTTCAAAAAGATCTAGTCACGATACCAGCCCTCAAAGAAGCAAATAGTCAGCAATCCATAAAAAGAAAGAACACTTCGTTCGTTGACGCTTCATCCACACGATCATCTTTGCCACATAAAATCTATCATTTCCCGCATCTTATATCCAAATAATCCAGTATCTTTGCGTTGTTCCCACGCCGATCAAACGGGCAGGAACAGACATATATTGAAAAGGCGTTTATTAGCGTCTTGTCTTCTACATCTCAAACTTCGCAACTTTGGATCGTAAAAGAAGATAAGGCAACGATAGATGCCTGCGGGAGTGTATCGTACCCTTTCGTGTGCCTTTTATGGGTACACGGAAGTTTGTTACATACATATCGGCGTGGGCTTCAACGTTGCTTATCCTTTTACGATGGGCAATGCGAAGGCCTGAGGTGTGGGATAAGTGACAGACGAATCCCGCGCTTTTTTTGTATATGCTGGTTTATGAAAGAACTATTTATTAACTTTTAAATATAAATCAGATGAATACAAAAAAGATCCTTATGTTGTGCGCATGGCTGCTCGCCATCAGCCTCACGCAAGCGCAAGTGCCCCAACTCATCAGCTACCAAGCCGTAGCGAGAGACTTGACGGGCAAAGTCCTGTCCGAGAAACCCATCTCCGTGCAAGTGGAAATCTTGCAGGGCAGCAACCAAGGCACGGCGGTCTACACAGAAACCCACGAACTAACCACCACCAAGACGGGAACGATCAACCTGTTGATTGGTGGAGGCAATGCGCAAGCGGGCGCATTCGCCGAGATCGATTGGAGCAAGGCACCCTATTTCCTTCGCCTTGGCATGAAGCAAAAGGTAGAGACGAAATATACCGAGGTATCGAATACGCAAATGGTATCGGTGCCGTATGCGTTGTATGCGGAGAAGGCGGGGAGTGTGACAAACAATGGAGATCGCATAAAGAATGATTTTATCCTGACATGTGCCGGCGATGGAAATGATAATATCACGTTATTTACAATACTTAGTGGAGGTACTGTTAAAGGCTATGTGGGGAATACATCCGGACAAATATATACCGACGCAGAGCTAAATTTTACAATAATCTACCAAAATGGAATAGATCAACAATTGACCGCCGAGATAGAAGGAGCAACCATAGATACAGAATATAGCTCGAAATCCACAAGTTATGGAAGATGCTATTCTTTTAACTTTGATTATTTCCCCTATCCGGAAAAACATCCACTGACATTGGTGATCAAAGACAAAAACAAAGACGTAGTAGCCTCCTATCCTTTCTTTATCCAATACAACGAATTATATCAACCTCAAAATTAACAATCTCATGAGGAAGCTCCTATTCATATCCTTACTCTTCTCCCCCACCTTGCTCTTCGCCCAGCAAGCATGGGAACCCGGCGCATTCTCCTGCGTAGCGGGAGAGAACGGCGAGAACGTCTGGCAAGGCACTGCCGGGCAGCCTCTTGATGGCACGGCTTCCGGAGGTAGTCTATTATATGGAAACACGGAGATCGCCTCTTCCCTTTCCGAAGCGGAAGAGATACGAGGCATCCGCTTGAACAAGAAAACGCTCTCGCTGGAGATCGGGCAAAGCGAACGATTATCCGTAACATTCGATGCGGAAGCGAACGCCAACCGAACCCTCGTATGGCATTCCTCGGACAAGAATATAGCGAGCGTCGATGAATCGGGCGAGGTTAAAGCGCTACAAGCCGGAGAGACGATACTGACCGCCATTACCGCCTCGGGTAACTATGCGGACGAATGTACGGTGACCGTCACCCGCTCCGAACCCCAGCCTACACCGGAGCCTATCCCTGTTACCGATATAACGCTCAACCTCTCTTCCGCCACGATGGAACGTGGGGAATCGCTACAATTGGTAGCCACGGTAAAACCCGCCAATGCGGATGACACCTCCGTCCGTTGGTCTACCTCTGCCCCGGCCATAGCCAGTGTGAATTCCACAGGTCTCGTACAAGCCTTGTCGCCGGGCAACGCCACGATCACGGCCACGACCAACGAGGGGGATCTATCGGCAACCTGCGAAGTGACGGTCAATGAGATTCCCACATCCATCGAAGAGGTAAGCGAGGAGCGGATTGTCTATCCCAGAGTCGTAAAAGACCGGTTCTATCTCAATCTCCCGGCTCCCCAAACCGTCTATCTCATCGACGCAAAGGGCCGGATCGTTCAGTCATTCCAAGCCCAAGCAGGAGAAAACACGATCTCGATGAGCGGCTATCAAGCAGGCATCTATTGGGTACGACTTTCCGGTCAAGCCGTAAGCATAGTTAAAGAATAAAAAAGCCCCCTTTTCACAGAGTACTACTTACTTCCTTATAGAAGATATACTTCAAGTGCCCTTGGAGATAACTTTATCAAGCAAGTAAGTAGTACTCCAACATTCTTCTTATTTCCGTTGTTTCTTCACAAAGAAAAAATTACCTTTGACTCATTCTCGTAGATATGAACTAAAAAGCAAGAGCGATTATGGAAGATGTAAAAAGAATCCCCTATGGCATTTCCAACTTCGTGGAAGTAGTGGAACAAAACCAGTATTACGTAGATAAGACGATGTATCTGCCCCTACTGGAAGAGCAACCTAGTAATCTTTTCTTTATTCGTCCGCGCCGTTTTGGAAAGAGCATCTTCTTGAGTATGCTACGGGCCTACTATGATATCGCGCAGAAAGAGAAGTTCGATAAACGCTTCGGTAATCTGTGGATAGGTAGCCACCCGACACCTATGCAAGGACAATATCAAGTACTCTACCTCGATTTCTCCCGTGCCAGCGGAGGAAATGGTTCATTGGCCGAGAACTTCGATCGTTATTGTAGCATGGCGATGGATGTATTCGGAAAAGTATACGAACCTTATTACTTTCCCGGTTACGCAAAGAAAATGGAAGCACAGCCCGACTTTGTGAGTAAACTAAACTACCTAAATTTCCATTCAGCCGAATACGGCGCCAAGCTCTATCTCATCATCGATGAATATGATAACTTCACCAATGTTGTCCTCAACGAGCAAGGAAACGAGATCTATCATGCCTTGACCCATGCCAGCGGCTTCTACCGAGAGATCTTCAAGAAGTTCAAGGGGATGTTCGAACGTATCTTCATGACCGGAGTCAGTCCCGTAACGTTGGACGACTTAACGAGCGGATTCAATATCGGCTGGAATATCAGTACCGACCACAGATTCAACATGATGCTGGGATTCAGCGAGACGGACGTACGCACGATGTTCAACTATTACAAGGAAGTTGGTAAACTCCCTGCAGACGCGGACATAGATGCGATGATTCAAGAGATGAAACCGTGGTACGACAATTATTGTTTCGCGGAAGAGAGCTTAGGCCATGATCCAAAGATATTCAACTGCGACATGGTGCTTTACTATCTACGCAATTACATGACGCTGGGCAAATCACCCAAAGAGATGATCGACCCCAATACCCGCACGGACTATAATAAGATGAAAAGACTCATCCAACTGGACAAGCTAGACGGGAATCGCAAGGGTGTATTGCGTAAGATCACGGAGGAAGGGCAGATTGTCACGAACTTGATAACCACCTTCCCCGCGACCCAGATCGCTAACCCGGAAATCTTCCCCAGCTTGCTCTTTTATTACGGCATGCTGACTATCACCGCCAAACGGGGGAATTATCTGGTGCTAAGCATCCCTAACAATAACGTGCGCAAGCAGTACTACGAATTTTTGCTAGAGGAATATCAAGATAAGCGTCATATCAACTTGAACGACCTAGGCCTGATGTTCTATGATATGGCTTACGATGGCCATTGGCGCGAAAGCCTCGAATTTATAGCCAATGCTTATAAGGAGAACTCGTCCGTACGCAGCGCTATCGAGGGCGAGCGAAACATACAAGGCTTCTTCACCGCCTACCTAAGCGTGAACGCCTATTACCTAACCGCACCGGAAGTAGAGTTGAACCACGGTTATTGTGATCTGTTCCTTATGCCAGACCTGCTCCGGTATGAGGTGAAGCATAGCTATATCCTTGAATTGAAATATCTTTCTTCCAAGGACACGGAAGAGAAAGCTGAGACTCAATGGAAAGAGGCCGTGGAACAGATAAAGAAATATGCCGCAGCCCCCAAAGTACGGCAGTTGATACACGACACGAAGTTGCACTGCATCGTGATGCAAATCCGCGGATCCGAGCTGAAACGAATGGAGGAAGTTCAATAGGGTTCTTCCTCTTCCGCCACTTTGGGGAGTTCTTCTTCCGCTAAAAGAGAGTAGGCCGGGGTAAACTTTGCTTGGTAAGTAGATTCCAAATACGTCTTTTCCAATAAACGGACGACATTTTCTAAAGTAGCTTGCCGTTCTTTGGGTTTAAGCTGGCATTCCCAAATCACCATCGTATTCCAGCCCATCGCTCGTAATTCCTCACGTACACGGGCATCCCGGGCTTTATTCCGGTTTAGTTTCTCGGTCCACCACTCTACCCGGGTACGGGGAGGACGAAATTCAGGGCAACCCTCGTGCCCATGCCAGAAACAGCCGTTCACGAAGATAGCGGTCTTATATTTACGCAATACGATATCAGGGGTACCGGGAAGGCGCTTTACATTCACACGAAAGCGAAAGCCACAATGGAACAGGTATTTACGGACTATAATCTCGGGCTTTGTATTCTTACCCTTAATCATAGACATGATATAGCTACGCTTTTCTTTAGAGATAAGATCTGTCATATCAATCCGGCAAAACTAGAACGTATGCCAAAGATACGGCTTTTATTCAAAACGGATACTCTTGGCCGGATCAATCTTCGTAATCAAATAGGAAGGTCCTAACATCATCAACATGGAGGCAGCCAATGTCCCTATATTCAAAAGGAACAGTGAAAATACGCTCAGATCGATAGGCACGGCATCCAAATAATAAATAGAAGGATCTAATTGGATAATGTGGAAATGAGATTGAAGCAAACAAAGAGAGATACCGATGATATTCCCCCACAACATTCCTTTGCCGATCAAGAAGAAAGAGACATACAAGAAGATCTTGCGAATACTGTTATTATTTTGTCCCAAGGCTTTTAGGATTCCGATCATATTGGTACGCTCTAAGATTATGATCAATAATCCGGAGATCATGGTAAACCCTGCGACGGAAAGCATCAGCGCCAAGATAACCACCACATTGATGTCCAGCACATCCAGCCAATTAAAAATCATCGGGTTCAACTCCTTGATCGAGCGGGCGTAGAACGTATTGCCATTTCGGTCTTGCCGTTCCGTCAGATCGAAATAAACATCCTCGGCCACTTGGTCCAAACGATCATAGTCATCCACTTGCAACTCCAGTCCGCTTACTTGATCTTTATCCCAACCGTTCAAGCGACGTATCTGCTTAATATCAGCAATTACGAACATCTTGTCATAATCAAGGAAACCCGTCTCATAAATCCCCGTGATCGTGAACTTACGGGCACGCACGTCATCTTGCACAAAATAAGTCAGGAAAGAATCCCCTACCTTTAGTCCTAGCAGATCTGATAAATACTTGGAAATAATAACATCTGTAGAGTTCTTATCCGGTTGGATCGTAAAGATCTCGCCTTCTTTTAAATTATCCTTGAAGAAAGTCCAGTCATAATCCGTGTCCACCCCTTTCAAGACAATTCCTTGAAAATCTTGGTCAGTCTTCAAGATACCGAGCTTCGTTGCGAATTTCTCGACATGGCGAATACCCGGGAATGCATCGAGCGCATTCAATAAAGTATCGCTAACCGCTATCGGCTGCGACTCATAGGAAGAATTACTATCGAAATTCGTGATCTGGATATGCGAGCCGAAACCGATCACCTTGTTCCGGACCTCTTTCTTAAAGCCTATCACGATCGCCACCGAAAGAATCATCACCGCCAATCCCAAGGCGATCCCGATCATGGCAATACGAACAGCGGGAGGAGTAACCTCACGATCCCCCTCCTTACTGAAATGTATCTTTTTGGCGATAAATAGCTCTAAATTCATTTATAACATTCTTCCCGGATAAGCTTCCAGCGCCTTTGATAACACCGTCAAAGCTTTCGCCAAATCTTCCTTTTTCAAGACATAGGCCATACGAACCTCATTCTTACCAAGTCCCGGTGTCGTGTAAAAACCCGACGCCGGTGCCATCATGACCGTCTGACCCTCGTATTCAAACTCTTCCAGACACCAAGCGCAGAACTTATCGGCATCATCCACCGGAAGTTTAGCCACCGTATAGAAAGCGCCCATCGGTATGGGAGAATAAACGCCGGGAATACGGTTTAAGCCATCGATCAAGCATTTACGCCGTTCCACATACTCGTCATAAGTTTCACGGGCATACTCCTCGGAAGCATCCAAAGAAGCCTCGGCCGCGATCTGTCCGATCAAAGGCGGGCTTAAACGAGCTTGGCAGAACTTCATGACGGCACTACGCACTTCGGCATTTTTCGTAATCAACGCACCGATACGGATACCGCATTCCGAATAGCGTTTGGAGACAGAATCGATCAATACCACGTTCTGCTCGATACCTTCCAGATGACAAGCCGAGATATACGGGGAACCGGTATAGATAAACTCCCGGTATACCTCATCCGAGAAAAGATAAAGATCATATTTCTTTACGATATCCCGGATTTGATTCATCTCACGACGCGTATACAAATAACCCGTAGGATTGTTCGGGTTACAGATCAGGATCGCTTTGGTACGCTCATTGATCAACTCCTCGAATTTCTCTACTTTCGGAAGAGAAAATCCTTCCTCTATCGTAGTCGTCACTGTCCGGATCACGGCTCCTGCCGAGATAGCGAATGCCATATAATTAGCATAAGCAGGTTCCGGTACGATAATCTCATCACCCGGATTCAAGCAACTCAAGAAGGCAAACAAAACAGCCTCCGAACCACCGGTAGTGATGATAATATCGTCAGCCGTAAGATTAATATCATACTTTTTATAATATCCAACCAACTTCTCGCGATAACTGCGATATCCCTGACTAGGGCTATATTCCAACACCGTACGATCGACATTACGGATCGCGTCGAGTGCCGCTCGCGGAGTGGGAAGGTCGGGCTGACCGATATTCAGGTGATACACATGAACTCCTCTCTGTTTGGCAGCATCGGCCAATGGAGCCAGCTTCCGGATCGGGGAAGCGGGCATTTCGACTCCTCTTTGTGAGATGTTGGGCATTATTATTCTATATTTATTCGTTTTTGAGTGGCAAAGATAGTGATTTTAGTTGACAATTAACACCAAATTCAAGTCGTTTATGACTTGAACCGCATCACGCTCTTTACAGTCATCGACTCATCATCGGCAGTGAGGTAAGTAACCGAATAGTCCTTGCCTCCCTCCTCGACATTGACAATTACATGACCGGCATCAAACGACGAGGGGTTAAGTATATCAAGCCACGGCTGTCCGGCATCCTCGGCACGACGCTCCGCAGGGAACACGGTAGGACACACGATGCGCTCGCCGGGATAAAGATTCCGGTTATAGAAACGTTCCATGACCGAAGGCAGCGTATGAAGCTGATCCCACACGTTGTTGACAACTACACGCGGACGCAACGCAGCCACGAGCTTATCAGTCATTGACTTGTGTCCGTGGTGATTGATTTTCGCCACACTCACCGGCTCAACCACGTCGGCTATCGCATCCTCTATCTCGAACCGTTCCCCATTGGGTAAATTCCAGCCATCCGAGAAGTCTCCCGCCGTATAAAACTTAAAATCACCGTAGGTAAAGATCACACCCAGGCTCATCCCGTTTTCACTGAACTTAACCGGATTGGATTTCTTGCGCTCCGCATAGAGGTCACGTATATTCCCCTCCTTATCGGCAATGCGGCCGTTGGCACAGATATTTCTTACCGAGAATCCCGGATAGGCCGCAGCGTCTTTCCTCATGGCGATCTGATTGGTTTCGCCAAGACGGAACTTCTCAATCTCCATCTTCTTATGAGCCAACATATAGTCGTAAAAATCCTTCATGTGCTCAAAAGCATCGGCTGCCTCCTGGGTCAAGGGAAGAGGATCGTTGTAGTCGGGCCAGCAACGGTCAAAAGCCTTGCCAAACGTAAGGTACTCGGCAGCCTGAGAGAATCCGCTCAGGTAGTAATCCTTACCGTCTCTCGTCTCCTTACGAGCGTAGAATTTATTGTTGCCACCATGATCTGAGTGATAGTGCGTCAACATCATGTAATCCACATAATCCTTCTGGGGGTTCACTCTCAAGACATAACGAGAGATCCACTCCCCGGCATGCCGATCGGGATTAGGAAGCACCGGCACAGCCAATTTACCACGCCCAATAGCATTATGATCGCCGCAATCAAGTAGCATCGTTGTACCGTCGGGGAAAATCAAGAACATCGATTCCGACACCCCGGTATAAATCAGATGAATCTGGAACTGCCCTTTTTTCCATCCTTTCCATGCTTTTCCTACTTCAGCATCCTTAGCGCCCAATGCCAAAGCCTCCCTGAAATCCATCAAACAAGCAGCGCTCACAAGCGTAGCATTCTTCAAAAAACCTCTTCTATCCATCATTCTAAACCGATATTAATATTAGCCTACCCACAAATATACGGAATAAATCTTAATTCTCTTAAATACCCGGCCGAGGCGAATCCTTGCTGGCGTGCATCGTAGAAACAAAGGCATTCGGATCGATCTCTTTTACCTCATCTTTCAAGCGGGGCATGTCCTTACGCTCGGCAATCGTAAAGATAATCTCGGTCTCATGTCCCTCGTACATACCTTTACCATGGATAAATGTGCCCCGCATACCCATCTTATCTACGATCAAGTCACGCATCTCCTTTGTCTTCCGGGAAACGATAAAGACAGCACGGTTCGGGTTCTCCGTCTGGAACATCTCCACGATCTTTCCATATACGAAAATAGTAAACCAAGAATACAAAGGTACCGCCCAATCCTTAAACACGATCAAGCCCAACAATACGACCGCGGAATCCAATACGATGATCATATTGCTAACCTTCAAGTTGGAGTCATTAGCGATCACACGTGCCAATACATCCGTACCGGCACTCGTACTTTGCGCCCGGAAAATACAGGTAACGCCCAAGCCTAAAATAGCTCCACCGTAAAAGGCGGCGATAAAGGCATCGTTCTCCACCAATGGATCGGTAAGGAAATAAGATAATGAGTCGGTAAATATAGAGATCAGCAAGAAAGTAACGATCGTCTTCGGGCCGGAAGACAATCCGATCTTTTTCATCGCCAGAATCATCAACGGGATATTGAAGCAAAGCGCCGTCGCACCCATCGGCAAACCATCCGGAAAGAACGGGAACAAATCTTTCGTCACATAGTGGATTACGATAGAGATACCGTACACACCTCCCGGTACGATTTTGTAAGGCGCTAGGAAAAGCACGTAACTAAGTGCCTGCAAAAATGAACCTACCACGATTAAGGAGTAGTCCATTACATTTCTCTTCAAAGTAGCATTAGAAGGGACTAAAAGTTGTTGTGTTGTCATGACTCGAATTAAGCGTTATTTGTAAAACGCCGCAAACTTACACAATCTTCTTCGATTTATACACAAGCCTCAAAAAAAAGTATCCCCACTATTTACCTTTTGACAGGAAATAGTGGGGGACACACTCTTATATAGTATAAATTACTTACTTGCGTTATCCGCTAAGTACACTTCCGGGAACGTATTAACACCCAGCGTACGGTTGTTATTGTTCGTGATGTTCAATAAAGTAACATACTTACGATATTGATCCGGGCTCAAAGCCTTCTTCATCAACTTCAAGTTACCGTAAACCGCTTGATACATTTTCTTATCCTGCAATTTAGCGCTAGCTTTTACGCTCGCGTTCTGCATCTCGATGAAATATTCGTTGATGTTAGCTACCTCGTCCAACTGGCTCGGAGTCAATTGCAAATAGTTCGCTAACTTCTCTGTACTTACCACAAACGGTTCTCTACTCAAACTCGGTTTCTGAGCGAAGCTCATTGTCGCACACATCAATAAGGCTGCGACTGCCATTCCAAAACGTTTCATAATACCTAAAAACCTTAAATTGTTAAACCTAAACAAAAACCTTAAAAACACATAGCCCAATCACATTGGCTTAATTACTTCTCAGCCAAATAACTGTCCAAAAGCGGATTAGAAACCTTATCTTCCTGATTAGCGCGAGTCACATTAATCAACGCTACATATTTACGATATTGATCTTTAGTCAATGCACGTTTCATCAGTTTCAAATTACACAACAATGCGTTGCGAGTTTCTTCCGGTCTTGCGTTATTGCAAAGCGCTTCCGCAGACAGGGGTTGACCTAATTGATTCTCGAAGTAAGTATTAATCTCTGACACCTCAGCGATCTGGTTTGCGTCAAGCTGCAAATATCTGCTTAGCTTATCGAAACTCATACTCTTTGAATCACTAACCTTTTGAGCGAAGCTCATTGTCGCTACCATCATTAAAGCGACTACCATCATACCTAAACGTCTCATAATACCTAAAATTTAAACCTAAACTAAGACCTTAACTAATAAATGCGGCGTTTCCGCATCTTCTATCTTTCTCTTTTTGTTACTGCAAATATAACAGTATGTTTTATAACATTGTTATTCAATACGGTTAATTTTTGCAAACAATTGACGTTATTGATATATATCAAGGCATATAGCAATCATTTTGTAATATATATTACAATAAACACTATCTATTTCATCATAGACACCGTTTATAAACAAACAAAAGCCTAGATATATTCTTATACAAGCCTAGCTGTATTCTTATACGATACCATATCTATTCTATAATCTCCGTCGTGGATTATACAAACCACAGCGTGGTCTATAAAAACCACGACATGATCTATACAGACCACGACGTGGTTTATAGAATAGATACAGTCACAAGATACTTTTTATGCAATAGCTTGATACTTTACATCTATCCTTTACTTATTTATCGGCTAGATAAACATCGGGGAAGGAAGGCCCGCTCGTCATCCGGTTATTATTGTTCGTTACGTTGATCAAAGCCACGTATTTCCTATATTGATCGGTGCTTAACGCCTTTTTCATCAACTTTAAGTTGCCAAATACGGCTTGCCGCATCCGTTTATCCCGCATTTTATGGCTTCCCCTCAAGCCCTCGCTTTGCTTTTCCCTAAAAAAATCGTTGATCATCGCTACCTCATTAATCTGGCTGGGACGTAATTCCAGATAGCTTACCAATTGGCCCACATTGACTACAAACGGTTCTTTATGTAAGCTCGATTCCTGCGCGAAACTCATTGTCACACTTACCAACAAGGCTGACATAGCCATTACTAAACGTTTCATACTACCTATTCCTTTCATTTGTTAAACCTTAAAAACCTATTTCTCTGTGATCTTTGATACAAATATAGGGTGAGGTTTCCCGCTAGAAAAGGAAGAATCGACGAAGTACGCCGTAGGTTTAGACGAAACCGGGAATCAAGCGGATCAAGAAATCAGCTTATTCCTCTCGTACGAGGCTTTTACCAAGCGGATATAGACGAATAAGGAAAGAAGGCAACAAACTGCCCCGACTCCGTAGGCGGTAGCCAGATTGGCACGGGTAGCGATAAAGCCGGCGGATAACATCCCGATCCCCATCCCGAAATCGAAAGAGGTCAAGTAGGTAGAAGTGGCCGTACCGCGCATATGGTGCGGAGCGACATTCACGAAAAGACATTGAAAAGCCGGTACGCTCACGCCAAAACCGATACCGATCGCCAAGGCGCAAGCGAAAAAGACAAACGATGTATGTACGGTAGCGAACACGGAAAACGAGATCGCCAAAGAGACCAAGGATACGATGGACACGACATGGATCTTGCCATGGTCCACCAACCGTCCGGAAATCAAACGGGCCGTCCCTACACCGATCGCCATACATATAAAGAAATAGCCTGGGTTCGGCACCTCGATCTCTTTACCATATAATACCACGAACGAGAGCAACATCCCATAAGGTATAGCGACCAGCAAATAGGCCAAGGCCGCAGGAAGCGCTTTTACCAAGATAAAACGATCCAACGAGAAGGCCGGACGAGGCACTTTCTCCCGTTTCGGATAACGGATCAGCCCGACGGAGCCGATCCCGACCAATGCGATCACCAAAGCGACCCCTATGATCCAGAAGAAACCATGCCGATCGTACAGCCCGACCGCCACCAAAGGAGCCAAAGACATGGCGAGATTGATCGTCAATCCGTAAAAGCCCATGCCTTCTCCCCTTCGCTTGGAAGGGATTACGTCTATCGTAATCGTATTGCCGGAAACAGAGGTCAGTCCCATGAACCCGCCTTGGATGAAACGAACCGCCATGATCGTATAGACCGTCATCGCAAACCAATAACCGGCGAACAGACAGGCGAATATCGTGAAGGCGAATACATATAACGGTTTGCGGGAGAAACAATCTACCAGATATCCCGAGAACGGGCGCACGCACAGCAAGCCGATCGTATAGCTAGACAAGACCATCCCCACCTCAGACGTGCTGATGCCCAATTCCTCTACCAGATAGACCGGCATAGTAGGCATCAACATATAAAAGGCGAAATTCATCAAGAAGTAAGAGATACAACATTGGACGAAATTCCGGTTCCAAAGTACAGGTTTAGTCTCGCTCATTCCTCTTTATTACTTATGCCAGCTCGCTCAACTCCAGCCAGCGCATCGTTTTCTCGTCGATCTCTTCCATGACTTGGGTGATCCGTTGAGATTTAGCCATAAGCTCGTCCGTAGACAAAGTACCACTGCTCATAGCGGTCTCCAACTCCGCCTTCTCCGCCTCTAAAGCCGGTATCTCCTCCTCTAGGGCCTCGAACTCTTTCCGCTCCTTGAAAGTGAGTTTTTTCTTTTGCTCATTGACAGGACGAGACGGTTTCTCCGGAGCCGGGTTTTGTCTCGCTTGCAAAGCAGCCTCCGCCTCTTTTTCCAGTTGGTCTTGCACGTCTTTCCAATCCCGATACTGCGTATAGTTGCCGGGAAAATCCTTGATATCGGCGTTACCCCGGAAAACCAGCAGGTGATCTACCACCTTATCCATAAAGTAACGGTCGTGGGAAACGACGATAGCGCACCCCTTGAAGTTACGAAGGTATTCCTCCAATACGTTCAAGGTCACGATATCCAGATCATTGGTCGGCTCATCGAGCACCAAGAAGTTCGGGCTACGCATCAATACCGTACATAAATACAGGCGACGTTTCTCCCCACCGCTCAATTTATAAACGTAACTATGCTGTTTCTCCGGCGTGAACAGGAAATAGTTCAGGAACTGGGAGACACCCATCTTCTGTCCGTTACCCAAATCCACGTATTCGGCGATCGCCTGCACCACGTCGATCACTTTCATTTGCTCATCGAACTTCAAGCCATCTTGACTGTAATAACCGAAACGAACGGTCTCGCCGACATCGAAATGGCCGCTATCGGGAGCCACCTCCCCCATCAGCATCTTGATAAAGGTAGATTTGCCCGTACCGTTATTCCCGACAATACCCATCTTCTCGTAACGGGCAAAAATATAGTTGAAATCCTCCGTAATCTTCAAATCACCGAAACGTTTGCTTACATTCACCGCCTCGAAAATCTTCGAACCAATGTAAGAAGCCTTCACGTCCAAGTTCACCTTTCCGGTATCCCGTTGTTGCTTCGCTTTCTTTTCCAGCTCATAAAAGGCATCGATACGGTACTTCGCTTTCGTGCCCCGTGCCTGCGGCTGGCGGCGCATCCAATCCAGTTCCGTACGGAGAAGATTCTTCGCGCGCTCCACGTCGGCGTTCATCGCCTCGACACGCTCTTGGCGTTTCTCCAGATAATAACTATAATTACCTTTATACGAATAGATTTGCTTATTATCGATCTCGATGATCTCACTACAAACACGATCCAAGAAGTAACGGTCGTGCGTCACCATCAAGATACTGATATTGGCCCGGCTCAGATAATCTTCCAGCCATTCGGTCATCTCCAGATCCAAATGGTTCGTCGGCTCATCCAAGATAATCAATTCAGGGTCCGTGATCAAGACATTCGCCAAGGCTACCCGTTTCAACTGTCCTCCGGACAATTCCCCGATCTTCTGATTGAAGTTATGAATCTTCAACTGCCCGAGGATTTGTTTCGCCTTTTGCTCATAATCCCACGCCTTGAAGCTATCCATACGGGTAAGGATGTCCTCCAGATTCGAATGATCCTCTTTCGCCATCGCCTCCTCGTACTCAGCGATCAACCGGACAGTCTCGTTCTTCGAGTGGAAGCAAGCCTGTAGCACGGTCAGTTCTTCCGGATAAGAAGGTGATTGCTCCAAATACCCGACCCGCAGGTCTTTCCGGAAAACCACCTCACCCGAGTCGTAATCCTCCTTACCACCGATAATATTCAACAAGGTAGTCTTACCCGTCCCGTTTTTAGCGATCAACCCGATCTTCTGTCCTTGTGCGACTCCGAACGTTATATCCTCGAAAAGAACCAAATCACCGAAGCTCTTGGTCAGCTTATCTATCTGAAGGTAACTTATCATGTTTTCTTATTTAAATTCAAATCGGAAGGCAAACTTACACAAAATCCTCGAATTTTAAGCTTTTCTCCGTACCTTTGGTGGAAGAATAAGAAAAACACCATGAATGTTAGAATAGATGAAAGTTGGAGAAAACGTCTGCAAGAAGAATTTGACAAGCCTTATTTCGAGCAATTGGTGACATTTGTCAAAAACGAATATAAGCAAGCGCACGTACTTCCTCCCGGGTCCCAGATATTCCATATATTTAACGCATGCCCGTTTGAGAAGGTAAAAGTCGTTATCTTGGGACAAGACCCCTATCCAAATCCGGGGCAATACTACGGGGTCTGCTTCTCGGTACCCGATGGCGTGGCGATTCCCAGCTCCTTGATGAATATATTCAAAGAGATCTACGATGATCTTGGGAAACCGATCCCTTCCTCCGGGAATTTGGATCGTTGGGTAAGCCAAGGCGTATTTCCGATGAATTCCGTCCTCACGGTCCGTGCCCACCAAACAGGTTCGCACCGGAACAGGGGATGGGAAACATTCACGGACGCCGTTATCAAGAAATTAAGCGACGAACGGGAAAATCTAGTATTCATGTTATGGGGTAGTTACGCAAAAGCCAAGATTTCCCTTATCGATACGAGCCAGCATTTGGTCCTAACGACCGTACATCCATCTCCCCGCTCCGCCGAATATGGTTTCTTCGGTTGTAAGCATTTCAGTAAGGCTAATGATTTCTTACGGGGTAAAGGCATCCCGGAAATCGATTGGTAAGAATAAATCAACCTAAATCAATCGCATATGGATATTCAAACTTTCATCAACAATTATTACGAGGCATTTTCTCTAAAGGCGGAATTGCCGATCGCTTTCTGGTATTCCGATTCTCTGCTTGGAGAATTAAAGCAGACACAAGGCTGTTTATTCAAGGCCCTTCCCGCTATCAGGCAAGGCGAGATTATCAGATACCTCCATTTCGCAAGGATCGATCGATTAACCTCGTTTGAAAAGGTAGAGGGGCTTTTGTTCCTCGCAACTCCGGATATCTTGTCAGGGTTAATTACTTGGACCTTTTTCGACAACAATAATCCGGATGCCGTCTCCACACCATTTGGTTCCGGTTGCAGCTCCACCATCACGCTCACTGTCAACGAAAATAGACAAGGAGGTCACCGCACGTTCCTTGGTTTCTTCGATCCCTCGGTCCGACCATATGTGGAAAGCAACTTATTAAGTCTCACGATCCCGATGTCACGTTTCAAGACGATGTATCAGACAATGCGTAACTCCTCCCTATACGATACACACGCATGGGCGAAAATAAAAACCAGAATCAATGAAGGCTGATTTTTATACGGAAGTTTATAACATCGTCAGAGAGATACCAGAAGGATGTGTGGTTACCTACGGGCAGCTAGCCAAGCTCGCCCGAAGGCCACAATGTTCCCGTATGGTAGGGCAGGCAATGTTCAACGTCCCGAAAGAACTGAACCTGCCTTGCCACCGGGTGGTAAACAGCCAAGGCAGATTAGCTCCCAACTGGGCGGAACAACGGGGATTATTGGAGAAAGAAGGCATTACCTTCAAGAAGAATGGCTGCGTTGACTTGAAGAAACATATTTGGGAGGATATATTACCGATTATCTAATCCGATAACAAAATGTAAAATCAGCAAGTTCTTAAAAGAACCATTCCCAATGCTATTTGCCAAGATCATTCTTTTCCAACCATTCGCCCAGCAGATCCGCTAGTTGGCCATTATTCAAATCCTGCATCAAGAAATGGGTATTACCATAAATACCGATCTTGGGCAACTCAACTAAGGTTGCGTTTCCCCCATGCCTATTTATGGCCTCCACGAATTTACGTCCCATTTGCAGACGTACACGCCAATTCTCGCCACCAAGATTCTCTGATGGAGTCTCCGGAATATAATCACCGAAATACATTACGATTGGAATCCGGGTAAGTCGCAAGAACTGTTCCATAGGAATAGCTACTCCAGTCGCCCCACCGGTAAGTCCGGCGATCGGATCGGGCACCTCCCCCTCGGGAAACACATAGCCACCCGGCTCATATGAAACGACAGCCTTGACATTCGGATTTTGTATAGCGGCCATCCATCCCGGGAAACCTCCCGCCGAATGTGTTACAAGGATATTGTCCCCTATTTTTTCCGTCAAGGCATTGATTGCCGGTACATCTTGTTTGTGATCACTGATATCGGGCGTCATCTCCCGGAAAAACTGCGATAGATAGGCTGAATCAGACGGAAACTGCACACCTTTGTTATATTCCGGCCAAATCCCGATACGCCAGATGTCAAACCAGAACATCTCATCGGCCAGCGGCTTGACCGTAGTCGTAGCAGATGTCCTTCCGGCACGGCCACGACCGGGAAGATCCATCACGTAACTGCTATATCCCCGGCGTAACATGAGAGTAGCGAAACCATCCCGCCCATCGGGTGTCATTTGCCAACATACCCCAGAGCCACCATAACCATGAACATAAACCAAAGGCAATTTTTTCGCATGGGCCGGAACTTGGAAATCCACGAAAGCATGATCCGCACGATAGCTCTGCCCGGTCTCGACTTGGGTAGCCCAACCGACAAACTTACTGTTGTCATACGTACCCGGACGCTGTATGGTTTGTCCTCCTACTGAGAAATGCCCTTGTTTAGCGATCACTAAATCCTGGGCATCTGCCATTCCAAACACGGGTATTAATAATGCTAATAATAAAATCTTCTTCATATTCTTCTGATTCATTTTTTATCCGTTAATTGTCCGAGCACATCACGTAATGGATCTGAACTCTTTTTCCCTAGGTTTATCTCTACGATATTTAGCAAAGCCGTAAGTTGCTCTGGCGTAATACCCAGATGCAAGCAAATTGACATATGGCCGTAAGCCATAGGTTCAACACCGCCAACGCCTGCCAATACAGACACGGTCGCCAATTCACGCTCCCTATATGTCAATAAGTCGCGCTCAAAAAGGTCCGCGAACAGATGTTCCTTGAGGAAACGTTCGATCGTCGGGGCAAATACCGCATATCCGGCTTTAGGGACAGAAGCAGACGTACCCGATATTTCCGCCAGAATATCCCGTCCCCGCTCATATCGACTCCCACCGTCCTCGATAGCAGAGGCTTCACGACCCTCTACATCTTTAATTCCCATGCTTTTTCTCTCTTCAATGACTTGCATAAATGTCTGTATGGCTCTTAAGCTGCGAGGAAATCCACAATAAGCATAGGCATGTATTAATACTTCGTTTACTTCATTAACGGTCATACCGGATTCAAGTCCCTTCACAAGCGCCTGTCTCAGATGCGCCAAGTCTCCCTTGCCCGTGTACGCCGCGATAGAGACAATGGCTTGTTCCCTGGCTTCCAATACCCGGTTTGCTTCGGCATACACATTCTCCGCTTGGCTTGTCGCTTCTTGATATTCCTTCTCTCCCACCGGACTGAGCCACACCGCCTCATTCGTTTGAGGATTGCAACTTACGGCAACGTGAGCAAACCAGCTATCCGGAGCCGCCCCATGCCAGTGAATCACGTCAGGCGCAATTTCCACGATATCCCCCGGATACAATCTTCTGGCCGGTTTCCCCTTTTCCTGATAGTAGCCTATGCCTGCTGACGCGACAAGTATCTGCCCCCCTTTATGATAATGCCAGTTATTCCGGCAACGAGGCTCAAAAGTGACATTAGACATTGGGACATTCAGCTCCCTATTAACCGTAATCGGAGCGATATACGCCTGACCAATGAAGTTCTTCGCGGACGCTTCCGGCAACTTAGTACCCAAGGGGTACGGTTGTCTGAAATTATCCGTATTTTGCGCCATGGTGAAAACCGGGAACAAACATAGGCAGAAAAGCCGGATTAGAAAGTTCTGTCTCATATTCATATGTATTTATCATTATTCTCCTACCGTACGAGTAAATGCTAAGGTAGCAAGTTTCCATTGTCCGTCTTCCTTCACGTACGTCTCAGTCACGATGAAAGGGAACCTGACCTCCCTACCACCAACTACCGAATTAAGATGAATACGGCTATATACGATTCCGGCGCAACCGGCGAATTTAACATCTACATCATGTATCTCCGCATGCTTGTAATGTATGTTTCCCGTACGGATCACATCAAGCTCCGGCTGCTTACCCCACGAACCACCCATATGTACAAACATAGAGTTCTCGTGGAAGAGGGCGTCGAGCTTATCCACATCTTTTTCTGACATCCATTTCCATTTCGCATTAGACAAATCTATCATCTCCTGCTGTTCCGGAGTAAATGTCTTTTTTGTTTCCTGCGCATAGGCACCCATTCCCATCGATACCAACAACAATGTCGCGATAAATAATGATCTCATAATTTTTTGCATGGCTTTATTAATTTGATTATACATTATATATAAATAGTTTTCCATCATCTATTTATACCTATTCTTCGTTGCGAAGTTACGACCAAAGGAGTTTTGAGACAATACAAAAAAGTCGGTGTCAACTACAAATTTTACCGAAAAGGAAAGGAGTGAAGCTAGCTTACAAGGTCACTCCCTATAATCTGAGGACTTTATACCTAAATTATGCTGCACATAACGGCTGAAATAAGAGGGAGAAGAGAAACCAAACAAATCGGAAATATAAACGAAAGATAATGACTTATCACGCAAAAGCCGTGATATATCCAATATCGTATAACGGTTAATCCAATAATTTGCCGCATAGCCACTCACCTTTTTCGTCACTTCCGATAAATACTTCGGCGTCACGCATAATTCCGAGGCATAGTATGTAACGTCTCTATGCTGGCGATAAACCCCATCTTCCAGCATTTGCAGGAACTTACTCATAATGGAGGCATATTGGGCCGAGATCTTCTCCTCCCCATAAATATGTGAGTGAAAATCGAAGAAATCCAGAATCATTGTCTGGATCACATTAATCATTATGTCACGATAAAAATTATGGTTTTCATTGTTAAACCTATACTCTATATTCTCGAAATCTTTCTTACAGATATCCTGTTGCTCGCGATCCAGACGCATCACAGGATTCAGGAACAAAGATAACTGGCCTTTCATTCCATAATTACTCTGGGGAGTACAAAGCTCAATGAATTGGGGAGTGACATAAATGACTTTAACCTTAAAATCCGCAGATGGGGTGATCTTCTCAACCAGTTTTCCTTTACGCACAATCATACAATCCCCTTCATGTAACTCGAATGGATTTCCATTGAACTCGAATTTACATGCTCCACCCAAACACAAGGCATGAGACAGATACTCTTTATAAATATCTGTCCCAAGCCCATTCAGACTATCAGAGATAATAACACCATCTTTGTCATATTTCATGATACCCCCATTTTAGATCGTACAAATTTAATCAAATTACAATTTCATCCCGAAGAAATCTTTCATTTTATTTACCGCTAGATTCACATATTCCGGGACAAAATAAGTTTTGATATGCTCCGCTCCTGGAATAAGATACATCTCTTTATCTTTTGTTCCGGTAGCCTTTTCAAAAGCTTCGTCAGACATATATTTTGTATCGGCATCACTTCCGGCGATCAATAGCAAAGGCTGGTCGATCAAGTCGATATGATCCGTAGCATCCCAAGTCATAAGATCCAATAAACTGCTCATGGTATAGCGAAATGTCGAATTCGGATGAGCATGGGTTTTAAAGTAATACTCATAACCATCACGATATAGGGCAAACGGTAGTTTCGCCGCCTCCTCATCGGAGATATTCATCTCACCCGTGTATAGAACTTTGCCTTTGGCCTCTTCATTTCTAGCCTCAGCCGCTTGGGTTAAACGTTGTTGTATGGTATTTATCTGGGAATCCTGAAAACCATTACGACGTACACGCCCCGAATTAAACATGCTGAGTGTAGCGACCGCCTTTATCCGTTTATCACCCTGTGCAGCCCCAAGCGTGTAACCTCCACCGCCACAAATACCAAGCGCACCTATACGACTGGCATCTACACCCGGATATTGAGATATGAAATCCACCATACCATGAATATCTTCTATCCGGTTGGCCGGACGATCTGTATTCCGAGGCTCACCACCACTTGCTCCTTGATAACGCGCATCGGCAGCGATAGTTATATATCCAAGCTCTGCCAGCCGTTGCGCATAGAGACCCGCAACTTGTTCTTTCACGCCCCCATTAGGATGAGCAACAACAATAGCTACATACTCTTTTGAGGAATCATAATTCGCAGGAGTATAGACATTCGCCACTACCCCTATACCTCCAACCTCATACGAGACAGGATGTATAGTTACTTTTCCAACCACATTTTCACTTATCGCATCGCGATATACCAATCCATACTGATTCTGATTTTGTGCGGAAGCACTTATTACCATGTTCATAATTAATAAAACTACAATAATTTTACTCTTCATATTCTGTTATTTTTTGACCGCTAAGATACATTTACCCAATCATACAGAATGAATACAGATTACGGATTGTATCACCATTTTTACAGAAAACCGAAATAATTGTATTTATATCCGCAATTGTTGTTACACCGGTGGAGATACTTCTTCCCAACTTTGCGCTCAGATAAAATATAAATAAATATGGAATACAGAGTTTTGGGATTAAGCGGACTTAGGGTCTCAGCTATAGGATTGGGTTGCATGGGTATGAGCCATGCTTATGGCGCACCTGCCGACAGAAAAGAGATGACGGAATTATTTGCCCTCGCCGTTGATATGGGATATACCTTCTTCGATACGGCCGAAGTATATGGTACAAACACGAATCCTCATGACAATGAGGAGCTTTTAGGCGATGCCTTAAAGCCATTTCGTGATAAAATCGTGATCGCTACTAAGTTTGGACTCACTTTTGATAAGTCTAGCGAATGTGGCCCTTATCCCCTTATCCCGAATTCTAAACCGAAGTCGATTCGTTTAGCCGTGGAAGGTTCTTTAGCCAGACTTAAGACAGACCATCTTGACCTTTACTATCAGCATCGCATAGATCCCCAAGTAGAACCGGAAGAGGTAGCTGACACGATGGCCTACTTGATCAAGGAAGGCAAAGTATTGCATTGGGGTATATCAGAGGCGGGCGAGGACTATATTCGCCGTGCGCATAAGGTCTGTCCTATAACCGCCATACAAAATCGTTATTCCATGATGGCACGTTGGCATGAAAACCTTTTCCCCTCTCTAGAGGAATTAGGCATTGGCTTCGTTGCTTTCTCGCCATTGGCAAACGGTTTACTTTCCGCTTGCTATGATGTCAAAAGCGTATTCAACCCTCAAAATGATTACCGGGCAACTATGCCGCAATTCAAAAAAGAAAGTTTCGAGAAGAACAAGCCTCTTCTAGATCTCATAAACCATCTGGCCGATGAGCATCATGCTACTCCCGCACAAATATCCCTAGCTTGGATGCTACAAAAAAAGCCGTGGATCGTTCCTATTCCCGGAACTCGTCATCTCTGCCGGCTAAAAGAGAATGCGGGAGCTGTGGATATAAAGATAAATCCCGCCGAGATCAATCAGATAGACACGGCTCTTGACCATATGGATATGAGCGAGGTATTCGGTGGGACAAAAATCAAATAATAGCCAAGCATATAATCCTCCGCATGAAGGCATACGACTTTTAGTTGAAACCATTTTCTTAATATTTTGGTTATATAATAATATATATATAAGATGAAACATGTAATTTTGACTATCGTTTTGCTATTGGCAAGCGGTTTAGTAATCGCACAAACAAAAATGAGTGATCAACTATCTAAAACAACTAAAATGAATGCACAAAGTAAAATCTTTTTTGCCGGAGGATGTTTCTGGGGAACAGAACATTTCATGAAACAAATCAATGGTGTTACTAGTACCCAAGTGGGTTATGCCAACGGTAAAACAAGCATCAAAAATCCAACCTACGAACAGGTATGTAACGACAATACCGGATTTGCCGAGACAGTAGAAGTAAGCTACGATCCTCAACAAGCCGATTTAAAACTATTGTTAGAACTATACTTCAAGACCATAGACCCTACAAGTCTCAATCGGCAAGGTAATGACAGAGGATCACAATACCGTACCGGCATTTATTACACCAACGCCGCCGATCTGCCTATCATCAAAGAGGCTATAGAGACATTGGCTAAAAAGTACTCCAAGCCCATCGTTGTCGAGGTGGAGCCATTAGTTAATTTCTATCCGGCAGAAGAATATCATCAAGATTACTTAGGCAAACATCCGGACGGTTATTGCCATATAAGTCCGGAACTATTCGATTTCGCACGTAAAGCAAATAAGGAGAAAACGACCGGCAAGCCCCTTTCTGAAAAGAAATTCCAGAAACAGGATGATACGACACTACGCTCCAAACTGACGGCCGAGCAATATGCGGTAACACAAGAAAATGCCACGGAAAGAGCATTTAAAAATGAATATTGGAACGAAAAGCGTGAAGGTATTTACGTAGATATCACCACAGGAGAGCCTTTGTTCATATCGACAGATAAGTTCGACTCCGGTTGTGGGTGGCCTAGCTTCTCAAAACCGATAGATAAAGACCTTGTTATGGAAAATACCGATAATTCTCATGGCATGAAACGGATAGAGGTGCGCAGTAAAACAGGAGACGCACATCTGGGACACGTATTTAATGATGGTCCGACAGATAAGGGCGGATTACGATACTGCATCAACAGCGCATCCCTGAGATTTATTCCCAAAGCAAAAATGAAAGAAGAAGGTTATGGCGATTATATGTATCTTTTGGAAAAGAAATAAAACAAATCATAGGATCTACTATTTGAATAAAATCGTATGTATCGAGAATTTACCCCATGCGCCCTTTTAGCACCCTTCATCGATAAGTTTTGGGTGTTTAAAGGTTATGCGGAAATAGGAACACGCTTTAAGATTTTAGCGGACGGCTGCACGGATTTCATCTTTTCCATCGGGAATATGACAATTCCCGCGGATGAGCATCAAATGATCATGCAGCCTTATCGTTCCTTTTTTGTCGGTCCCATGAGGTCTTATTCCAATCTTACCGCTACGACAGATTCCCTACATATGCTAGGAGTTCGTTTCCAACCCTGTGGGCTGGCAGCTTTCACGAATGAGCCTTTGGGACAGTTTGCCGATCTTCGCATCCAGTCTTCAGATATTAACCTTTTATTCGATAATTCCTTTGCCGAGATGCTTTGCGAACAACCGGACGATTCCGTCCGTATCCGCATTATCGAAGGCTATCTTATACGCCTTCTCACCCAATCCATTCAAGTAGACAGACAAATTATATACGCCACCTCATTTATAAAACAGTCCTACGGACAGCTACCCGTACAAAACTTGATCGACAAGATTTGCATCTGCCAGCGACATTTCCAACGTAAGTTCAAGGATGCCACCGGATATACCCCCAAAGAATTCAGCCGGATCATAAAATTCCAATATGCCATAGAAGTACTGAGGAACGCCCCACACACGGACTTAAGCAGCATCGCCTTAGATTGCGGCTACTATGACCATTCCCACTTTATCAAAGAATTCAAGCGTTTAGCGGGAGACGTTCCCTCTTACTTCCTGACTTTACCAAATCCTGCGGATGAACCGCTTACTTATATTTGATTAAAAATAAAATCGCAAGAATCTATCACATAAAAAGTCGTTTTTTTACAACCAGAAAGAATAGTCATTCCGTATGTTTGCACTATTGAACTTTTACAAATAAGAATCTTATGAATTACACTTTTGAACTAAAAGAACTACAAGCTACACACATCGTGTATCTTCATCATCAAGGAGATATAAGCTTGATCCCAAGCTCTATCAGAAAGCTTATGCAATGGGCCGGGCCAAAAGGACTTATAAACGGTCCGGCAAATAAACTGATATCAGTTTACCAACACGAAGGAAAGGAGTTAAGTGTGGATATCGGTTTAACAGTGCCTCAAGAGGTAGAGGGAGAAAGTGAGATCTCAAAAGGATTATTATCCGGAGGACTTTATGCGATCGGGCATTTTGAGATAGGAACGGATGAAATACCCGCCGCATGGAGCTTGATGTACACGCTTACATCCAAACACCAATGCAAACCTTGTGCGGGCAAATCATTCGAGATCTATCAAAGCATCCCCCTCGATCAACATCCACAAGATAAATGTATGATCGATTTATGTATACCCGTCCAGATGATAGACCTCAAGCTAATCGAGGAAAAAGCAATTTCCATATTAACGGAATGTGATACCGCTATGCTCGCGTCTGTTACGGAAGAGGGTTATCCCCGTCCGGTTCCTATGGGAAAAATAAAAGCGGATGGTATTTCCCAAATATGGTTCTCTACAGGCACGTTCTCTGATAAGACAATACAATTCCAACTCAACCCGAAAGCCGGAGTTTGCTTTATGAAAGGAGGAGACAGTATCGTGTTAACGGGTAAGGTCGAGATCGTTTCCGATATGGAAATCAAGAAAGCCCTTTGGTCTGACTGGATGTTCGCTCATTTCCCTGGAGGAGTAATAGATCCGAGCTATTGTATATTGAAATTCACTTCCGAAGAAGCGACTTATTGGATCGATAATGAATTTGTAAAAGCAAGTATATAAGTTATCACATCATACTATCGCATCTAAAATATTAAAAATCTTGATTGCCGCTAATTATAGAAGACGGCAATCAAGATTAATTCATTTATTCACTTCAGAAACCTCTCTAGCTCTTATTATTCTACCGCCACATAAATCTGAGTCAATAAATCCTCCGGCTTCGTATTACGAGGATCATTCAAGTAGATCTCGCCGCTAGGCACTTCTCGTAAGGAAAGACCCATCTCGGGGAGATATTTGCCGTAAAGCGTATCATACACAGCCCCTAATTGCTGATAAGTTCCCTTATAAAGAGCGACCATAAAACGCCCTTCCAATACCTTTTTCGTACCAATCTCCCCTTTAGGGCAAACCGAAGGAGCGACTTCCATACAAATATCGGTACGCAGCTTATCCGGTGAGGTCACTTTCGGATCATCATGGTACAAGCAGATCGGTGAAAAACTCAATGGCTGGATGTTTTGCTCCTTGGCGAATTGGAGCAAGCGCATCCAAGTTCCCAGATAATCGATTTCTTTATACCCTCCGTTTAGACGAATGTAGGCTACTTGTTTGCCGGGTAAATCTTTTACCTCGACCTTCAATTCCATATCGGGCATTATTCTATTCGGTTCCATAATTACATAATCTTTATTGTTTCTATATTCATTTGGAGAAATCCCATAAAACTGGCGAAAAACCTTAGACAAAGAAGAGGGTACGTCATATCCTACCTTATAGGCGATCTCCTTGACAGGTATTTCCGTGTAACGCAAAAGCCGAGCGGCCGTCTCAACCCGCATCCTAACGATAAACGTACCAACCGGTTCCCCTAAGAACTCCGCAAAGATCCGATGAAAATGCCAACGAGAGAATCCGGATATCTCCGCCAGCTTATTTAGATCGATATCCTCGCCTAAGTGATTATTTATGTATTCAACCAATACATTGATACGTTGTTGATACTCTGTCTTTGTCGTTGTCTTTATTCGCATGATTCTTAGGATTTCAAGGCAAAAGTAGAAGAATTATCCCGAACACACTTTTCCGATATTGCTAAAATGAACTATAAAGTAAAGATATCGTTTATTTAGCCCAAATCCGTTATCTTTACCATCTAAATTAAAATAGGAAACAATAACATGTTGAAAATAACAGCGCCTAGATTGGTAAAAAACTTACGGGAGGATGTGGACTGGATGGATTGTATATCCAGACAAGAGGATGATTTTGCGGAATGTTCTTTCAATGGATTATGCGTCGAGGACGTATCTAAACAGAACCTATCCGTTAATTCCTGCTTATTCACCAATTGTGGTTTCATTGCTTGCAATTATCGTAAATCTCAGTTTAGCGATGTGGTATTTAAGAACTGTGATCTATCAAATATAAATTTATCCGGATGTGGCTTTTACCGGGTAGAGTTCATTGGATGTAAACTTACCGGAACGAATTTCTCCGAATCGATCTTTAATCATACTACCATCCGGGATTGCAAAGGAGATTATGTAATCTTCTCCATGAGCAAACTCCGGAACGTATCTTTTAATCAATGCTTTTTACGAGGAGGCGGATTGGACAATTGCCAATTTACGAACGTAGAATTCGAACATTGTAATTTAGTAGAGGCCGAGTTTCACCGGACCTCTTTGAAAGGGATCGATCTTACTTCCTCCGAGATCGCCGGTATACGTATTGGCTCGATTCCCGGAGGAGAGTTGAAAGGTGCTACCGTAACCTCCTTACAAGCACTGGACATCGCTAGAATGTTAGGTATTACGATCAAGGATTAAAACTCCGGATGGCGTTTTAACCACACAACCGCATAGGAACAGGTAGCCAAAGGGCGCAACCCCTGTTCCTTTGCGTATTTATAAGCTGTTTCAACAAGAGTCGCCGCAATCCCACGCCCTTCCAAGTTTTTTGGGACAATGGTATGGATAATGTCCAAGGCATCTCCTCTTAAACGATATTCCACATAGGCTGTCAAGCCGTCTTCTACTACCTCGAAACGATGTTTCTCCGGATAGTGATTTACTGTATATTCCATTATTTATTCTTTTAAAGGTTCTATTTCCTTATTATTTGTATCAATCTCCTCCCGCTTATCCTTCTTTTTATCGAGACCGAAAAAGCGCTTTACCTTCGTGAAGAAACCTGCCACTTTCAAGGCCGCATCCTGTTCTTTTTTCGAGACTCCAACTGATTCCACCAAGGCTGGTCTTAGCATCTGCCATAGATAGTTAAACGTGGAATGATACGGATCTCGCACAATTTCCATATCGACCTTACGCAATTTACTATCTTTTCGCTCCGGATGAGCCGGATTATTATCCCGTAGAACTAAGTTCGCCAATCTCGACAAGAAACCTTTTTGTGTGGTCTCTCCGTCTTTCTCTTTCAATAAAGCCACTTTCAATTTCCGGTACGGGAAGTCTAACCGTATCCGGCCTTTCCGGCTTGAGGCATCCATATGAAAGACCACATCCTGTGCCCAACCGCTCACTACTTCCGCCGGCGCCAGAGGTTTTATGATCTCATTTAAGGAAAGCAAGTCTAGGCTATCCAAACGGGCATCCAATAGAAAGCGGTCATATAATGAATCCACGGGGAGTTGCCATGTAGCCGTGAAATGCCCCGATCCCATCAGGTTCCCGTCCGCATGCAATCTGATGAATTGCTCCGGATAGGAAACGATATTGGTCAATCCTGAGAATTGGCCGTTCATATCGGTAAAATAAAGCTTACCGGGTTTGTCACCTTTAACGGGCAATTCCTCATAAACCACGGAGAAATTGGCAATGGAAGCCGTATCTATCTTGAAACGGACCGGAGCCTTTTGCAAACCCTCATAAATCATCGGGACGATATGAGGCTCCACCGGGATCTTCCGGTTCTTTAAGTTTTGTAATAAGACATCGTTTATCCAGAGCCCTCCCACATGTAATTCCTTGGTTGAGAAATATCCGGGAATATCCACGTCGGTCAATCTCACGTTCCCAACCTTCACGTCAAACCAATCTTGATGCTTAGGCTGTTTATAAGCGAATTCCATTTTAGAATAAGGCGAGACTAAATGTACGTGATCCAACCTCAAACCTGACTCTCTCAAATCCAGCCCCCCGATTTTCAAACGGTAGAAGCCGTTATCCAACGGTATATCGATATCCTTCGTCTGTAGCTGAAGATCACCTAATTGAAACGTCTTCTTCTTCAAATCCACAAACACATTCTCCAAAGCCAATTGGATATCCTTTTGGCTCTCAGTCCGCAATATTGTCGTATCCGATCCCCAAGACATAGAAAAATCACCATCGGATAAATCAAATCGGTCAAACCCGATCTGATAGATGCTATTCTTGGGAATCCGGATTCCCGTTAAAGAAATCAATGGGGTTGAAAAACGTATCGAGTCTTTTTTAGCAGCCAAAGTCACATCCTGTAGACGGAAAGAGCCGTTTACGGTGGATAGCGAACCTTTTCTTATAGTCACACGCAGATCCTTCCCCGGTAAATAGTTATCGAAATCCCGGAAACTAAGACCAAAATGATCATACTTGAAAAACAATTGCCCACTCCGGTTCGTTTGCTCATCCACCAAGAAATTCGTAGCAAAGAAATTAAGGCCGTTGAGTCGGTACCGGGTCGTGTCATTTATCTCACGATCCTCCAATGTCACATTTGCGTTCTGAATCTGGATCTTACGGATGGAAAGATACTGAAGGAAAGGATTTAACAAACTTTCCACATCCACACGGCTATTTACAGATGCGCTTTTTCCTTTATCCGGAGATTCAACAGAAGGCGTTTTATAATAAACCAAGCGAGGCGACCGAACCTTCAGTAAATCTGCGCTAACACCTTTGTCGTACGCCAACCCGTCTATCCGGATCGTATCGATACTTCCCGACAAATAATCATTACGGGAGCGGACCGACAACGGACGTAGTCGCATGCTATCTATATGAAACGAGCCTAAGGCCGTATTCATCGCCAAACGCTTAATATCGAACCGATGATTACGAGCCCTCATGATCCCTTGTATATCATTCGCCTCAAACGCAATGGAACGAAAATAATTCAGTTCCTCGCCCGGAGCTACCAAGGAGTCGATCAGAAGACCTTCCGCATGGAAATTAAACTCAGGGATCGAGAAGTCCTCTATCTGCCCTTTCAAGGCTAAGGAATAGTGAAGTGCGGTTCGCTCTATTCGTATTTGATCCACGGATATACTATGTAGTACCGGAGAGATCACATCATATAACGATAAGGCTTGCACCAAAGAATCCGCATCGGCATTCGCCTGCTTCTTCTCCCGAGTCAAGTCATACACCTTAATATCCGAAGATTGTATCTCAAAATTACGGGCGGACAAATAGTTCAAGGCTTCTTCCCGTCTAAAGTGAATCCCTTGTATCTCTACGGTTTGTACCTTCCCTTCCAGATAATTCGTTGGTTTCCGATTGGTCTCCCCCCACAATAATTCTTGCGGAAGCAATTGGATTTTTTGGATATAGATAATGGAATCTTGGGTACTGAGGCATATACTATCCGTCTCCAACTTAAAATCATTATTTACCAACAAGGTTTGCGGCTGGTTCGTGACAAAATCGAAGTTATCGCAATACAACAGCTTCCCGCTCCGTGAAGAGGTAGAATCCAACATAAAACCATACGCATGGAAACTTACGTTATTCAACGTATAGATAATCGGCGAGACTTGGTTTTCCACATTATAAGAGATACTGGCATTTTCCAAGTTCAAGGTCTTTACGCTCAGGGCATCTATGTATGGAGAGATCACCTCGTACAAGGTCTTCGATTCGGCATGCTCTACCGTATCTGCCGCCAGTCCGGAAACTAACGGGTTTGATCCGGAAGAACCGTATACACGAACCTCCGGCGAGCGGATCTCAAAGGTATTGAAATGGAGTTGCCGGTAATTCCAACGCCATACCAAATTAATTCCCTTAAAATCTATCACCTCAATCCGGGTACTTACATAGGTATCGGGCAAGCTATCCAAGGCGGCCCAATGTTCAAAGACCTTAGAGTCCGGCTCCAATGAAATACCCTCTAGCCTTAGCTCTCCCTTGAAGAAGCTAATAGAAAGCTTATCGAAAGAAAGGCGATAAAAACCATCCGTAGCATTCGCCGTACGCTCTATCAGTTCTCTTTTCAGGTACCGCTCCAAACGACCTGTCAGGAAAAGATTCAAAACTAGGAACAATACAGCCAGCGATAAAACAGTGATCACCGTATGTTTCAATATCTTCCTTATCCTAGAACTCATCCTTTCCTTGATTTTTGCGATATAAACTTCTTTTTATAAAAACAAAATAGACCCGTTTATGTTGCCTTTCATCTAATAAAAAAGCCCCGGAGTCTATTAACCCCGAGGCTTACGATCTATCGATTGTTACTTCATTTTACAAAAGGAGCCTTGATCAAATAGTCGGCGCAATCCTTCACACCCGCAAATTGAGTACGTCCGTCTGGCATCTGCTCCAACTCTACGAAATAGTCTTTGATTCCGTTCGCATACATTTGCTTGAATATCATCTCAAAGTTCATCATACCACTTTGGCCGAATACGGCACGATCCTTGATATGTAATACCTTGATACGATCCGGATGTTTCTGCATATACTCGACAGGATCGTTTTGTCCCATGACAGTCCAATAAACATCCATCTCGAAGTAAACCTTGCTCGGGTCCGTGTCTTTCAGCATCAAGTCATAAATCTGGTCTCCAACTTTCATGAAAGCGGCGAAAGGATTTCCTTTCACCTTCTCCTGTTGCTCTTTCGTCGCGACACGATTGAACTCCATATTATGATTATGATAGCCAAAACCAGTGGCGATACCCTCCGCCTTGATAACATCCGAGGCCTGGTTGAAAATATCGCAAACAAGTTTAGCCTCATCGTGCGTAGTAATCGTCGGCATCATCGGCTGGATCAAATATTTACAGCCTAGTTTCGCATGATCGGCAGCCGTAGCTTTCCAATACTCCATGATCTTTGGGGTAACCTCCTTCGAGTATTTGAAAATCATAGCCTTAAAAGGGTCAGAGATAGATGCGTCTACCGGATTCACGTGCGAGCTAATGATCTTCAAGCCTGCGTCTTCCGCCATTTTCTTGAAGTCCATCATAGGAACACCTCCGATAGCGCCTTTACCATAACCCGCCAACTCCAGCTTGGAGTATCCCATATCCTTCACCTTCCGAAGATTAGCGGCCACGTCACCTTTATATAATTCTTGGGATAAAGAATAGATCTGCAAGCCAATCTCTTTGCTGGCATGGACCTCATCCACAACTCCCAACGCAGCGTTCGCCGCATTTACGGAACCGGCTTTACCAGCCAGCAATCCACCAGCGGTAAAGAGAGAGATATTTTTTAAGAAATCCCGTCTGTTACTCATAACATCATTCTATTTAAATAGGCTTATTTACAGAAATAAGGCAATGAATACGGGTTGCGATATTGATACCAGTACAAACGGTGGGAAGCCGCCTCCTTATCATTACCGAAGCTTAATGTAGCCGGGTTCCATTTAACCGGACGGCCTAGCTCACGGGCAATATTCTGTAAACAGCAAAGCGTATTCGTACTGCAACCTACCTCAACCGGTGCGATCGGATTCTCACGTGAACGAACGCAGTCGATGAAGTTCTGCATATGCGGAGCACTAGTCTCATAATTACCCGCATCGTTACCCTTCTTTTTGCTGTCTTTCAGCTTCTTCATATATTCCTCATACATCTTCTTACGCTCTTCCGGAGTCATCATTCTCGGGCGCTTCTCGATCAAATTCTTCAAGTCGGCGGGGATCTTAGACTGATCAGAGCAGTTGATGTAGCCACGAGCTACCTCGATCCAACCGTTATCACCAACAAACTTAATACCCTGCGCATCCGGATTATCCTCCAAATAAGGTTGTTCAGTCATTACGATACCATTCGCATAGCGCATGGTTGAATATTGCGTGCCATTGTATCCCTTAGGTGTAAACTCTACCGGACCAGAGCCATCCATACCGATAGCGGCTTGGGCGATATCGAACATATGAGCGCCCCAGTCAGCGGTATAACCATTACCGGTCTCTTGATACCAACGCCATGCACCCCATAGTTTCTCGTTCTCTTCCGGGTCCAGAGAAATAGGAGGACATAAATCGGGATGATAATGGATCTTCGGATCGTTCAACGGACCCATCCACTGATTGAAGTTCAAATTAGCGGGAACCGGCATTTCCGGCAAGCTCAGCGGCGTAGGAGGCTCACCTACACGTGCATATATTTTCTCTATATGACCGATGGCTCCATTCTGAACCATATCGATCGCAGCTTGGAACTCTCTGCTGGAACGTTGCTGGCTACCTACTTGAAGCACACGTTTGTTATTACGTACAGCCTTCACCATAGCCAAGCCTTCGGAGATCGTATAAGCCAACGGTTTCTGGCAATATACGTCTTTTCCGGATTGACAAGAATGGATGGTAGCCAAAGCATGCCAATGGTCCGGGGTAGCGACCTCGATAGCATCGATATCCTTACGCTCCAGCAAATCCTCGTAAAACTCATATTGATCACAACGTTGGTTCATTCCCTTTGAAGCTTGCCATTCAGCGACACGTCTTCTGAAACGCTCTGTTTTCATCGTGTCCACGTCACAACATGCGGCAACCTGTACGCCCGGACATGCGGCAAATCCTTTAAAGTCTGATAATGCTTGCTGACCTAGGCCGATAAAACCTAAAACGACTCGATCGCTCGGAGCGATACGAACGCCATTCATGGCCCAACTGGGAAGAATTGTTAAACTAGCCAATCCTAGTGCGGAAAGACCCAAAAACTCTCTACGGCTTACGCCCTTCTTAGTGTTTTCTTTCATGGTAATTTTGTTAATAATATAAGATAAAATGTAACTTGGTCTGAGAATTATTGCCCCAAAGTTATAAAAAATAATTTATTTCCATAATAATCTTTTAATAAAAAAGGCTATCCTTGTCCGGGATAGCCTTATTTTGATTCATATCAATTCCTAAAACGCATATCCGAAGCCTACGTTCAGATAGATCGGATACATCCCGAAGGTAATCGTATCGAAATCCTTTTGGAAGATATCGTTCAATCCCCATGTCAAGTCAGCGTATACGATAAGGTGCTTAAACGCTTTCCATTCTGTACCGATCTGCGCTCCCCACTGAAACTTTCTTAAGTTATCCGAGAAATCATAGGAAGCACGGTTGTCGCCGGAAAACTCCACCTTCGTACCGGTAGGATTGATCTCACGCAGATATCCGTCGTATACGTAGCCGGAGAAGTTCCGGTTTGTAGCGAACGAGACAAATGGTCCCGCCGAGAAACTCACCCGGTTATTCAATTGGTAAAGAGCCACGACCGGTATCGAGAAATAAGAGTTCTCCACTTTCGTCTGCACGCCGCCGGTCCAGTTTCCTTTCAGCTTTTCGCCACCGGAGCCAATGATCTCCATGCTGTAATTCTTAACCGTCGCTTTTGTCTCCATACCTTTATTCTCCAGACGGAGACCGATCATCATACCCCATTCCTTGCTCTCGCCGAACCATTTCTTGATATCGCCCTCTATGGAGACACAAAGCGTAGGGCGATAACTATCTATCGCACGAATCTCACGAGGCAATGGCACCGGAGCGGTTCCGCCGATATTGATACCGGCCTTTACCGTATATTCCAATCCCCTTAGGGAAGACCAGATTATTCCTTGGTTTCTTTCCTGTTGCGCCTTCAACGTAATGACACCCGACAAGCACAGTATACCTATTAATACTATATATCTTTTCATATCCTCTGTTTTTTTAGTTCTCACCGGACTGGATTATCTCAACCTCATCGATCCAAAGCGTGCTACCTTCCGCTCCCTCGAAGACATCACCTTTCAAACTCGAAGAGAAGACTATGGATAACTGATAACCACCTTTCGCCAGCTTATCCTTATCGATCACCTTACCGGGCTTAGCCACGAACGGGATATAGAAACGCATCCACTCATCCGTCTCTTTCTGATCGCTGATCCGGGCAACGGATATCAGGTTCGGGCTTGTCAGCCCGTTGAAACCATCCAAATATTTCACATTCTCATCCGTCTCATAGAAGATGGCGTAGATATCACATTGGTCTTTCTTACCTTTTACCTCCTCGCCATTCACTTTATACGACTCACCCGCTTTATATTTATAATAACCACTCAAGTAAGTCGGCACATGATCGAAAGGACGTCCCAATCTCGTGCCTTTCCTTGCGTCCGGAATAGCGTTCAGCAAATCAAACGTACCGATGAAAAGGTTTCCGGCGGCGATAGGCATACCGAATCCGCTACCGAAACTACCCGTGCTGCGGGTCACCAACTTAGCGCATTTACCGACATATCCGTTATCGTCTTGCATGGTTGGGAAGTCTAAAGGCTCCAATTTATTATTGGTCAAGGCAAATCCGGCATTCCCGCTCGCCCAAGTCACGGAATCTCCATTCGATGTAAAGTCATAGAATATCTGGTAACGTCCATTCTTCGGCTCCATCGTTATATGCTCGAAATGATATTCCGTGCTTACGCCGGAGACGATACAACGCACCGTATAAGTCTTTGTCCAGTGACCATCCTCGGAAGTTACCGTATAGGTTCTCGGCGTCGTAAAATCAAAAGCGGAACCACTAGCCGGAGTGATAGTAGCGCCGGGAGTCAAGGTGAATACCGGGGCTAGGTTTGTAATATCGGCGTCACTTTTCACGGTCAGTGTCACGGATTCGTTGTCGATCTCCGGCTCGGCTTTCAATATATCGCCATCCACCGTACACGACAAGATATCCGCTTCCGCATTGGGCGCCTCCTCCCGGATACATGAAACAGAGATCATCACCATAAAAAAACAGAAAAGCAAATTTCGCAAAGTCATACTCTATACATTATATTATATACAACACATCGCCCTTTTAGGGTGAACATAATGCACAAAGTTAAACTATATTCTCCAATATCGCATCCCTATATCTTTTAATAACTTTTTTTACAAAGACGCAATGGTACATATCCTTACAATACCAACCTTACCGGACAGATATACTTCAAGTACCACAGGATATATACTTCAAGTGCCATAGGATATATACTTCATCGACTAAGTAAGTAGTTAAAAAGCTATTATCATTTGCGATTGTAAAGGATTTCGCTTAATATTGCAAATACTTTAAATCAATAGTAATACCATGACAACTCGAAGAGATTTTCTCCGGCAGACCGCTTTGCTCGGTGCCGGACTTACCATCAGTCCTTTTTTCATTAAAGCCGGGAGCGCTGGTGTGGGCGCAAACGATAAGATAGGCGTCGGGCTTATCGGATGTAACGGCATGGGATTCGAAGACCTGAAAGCGTTCCTTCGTAATCCGGAAGTAGAGTGTATCGCCTTGTCGGATATTGACGAGAACGTATTGAATAATCGGGCGGCAGAGACCGAGAAGATCACCGGGAAGAAAGTAAAGCATTTATATAAAGACTGGCGTAAATTGATAGACAATAAGGATATCGATCTCGTAATCGTAGGTACTCCCGATCATTGGCACTGCCTGCAAATGGTATCCGCTTGCCAAGCCGGGAAGGATGTGTATTGTGAGAAACCGCTGGGAAATAGTATCGAGGAATGTAACATCATGGTACGGGCGGCGCAGAAATACAACCGGGTCGTGCAGGTAGGCCAATGGCAACGTAGCGATCCGCATTGGCAGGACGCCATGCAATTCGTACATAGCGGACAGCTGGGTAAGATACGCACCGTACGTGTATTCTCTTATCAAGGTTGGTGCCCCTCTATCCCCGTCAAGCCGGACGAGGCGGTGCCCGCCGGAGTGGACTATGATATGTGGCTGGGGCCGGCCCCGAAACGTCCGTTCAATCGGAACCGTTTTCATTTCACATTCCGTTGGTTCTGGGATTATGCGGGAGGTTTGATGACGGACTGGGGCGTACATTTACTGGATTACGCATTGTATGGCATGAACGTCACCGCACCGGAGTCTATCATGGCTTCCGGAGGTAAATTTGGTTATCCGGATGACGCTTGCGAGACCCCGGACTTATTGCAAACCATTTATACATTCAAGGACTTCACCGTTATGTGGGATCATGCGATCGGCATTGACGACGGGGCCTACAGACGGAATCATGGCCTAGGATTCGTTGGCGAGAACGGTACCTTGGTGATCGATCGTGGCGGCTGGGAGGTTATTCCGGAAAAGGTAAACGGACAGGCCCGCATGGAGGCTGTTCCCTTGAAGAAGTCATACGGAGAGGGTGGCTTGAATTTGCATGCGAAGAATCATTTGGAATGTATCAAGAGCCGGAACCGGAATTGCAATGCCAGCGTAGAGATCGGGGCGCATATCGCCAAGTTCTCCCAATTAGGGAATATAGCCTATCGCACGGGTAAGAAATTATCGTGGGATGGAAAGAGTTTCCATGATACGGAGGCGGATAAACTATTGTGCAAGGAATACAGGGCACCGTGGGAATTACCGAAAATATAAGGATCTAGTTGTAGGGACGGGGCACGCCCCGTCTCTACAACTGGGTATTTATTGATGTTCGGGGCGTAACAGGTCGTTCACCGTCTTCACGGGGTTGAATGTCTCGATAGGAACTTCTACGAATACCGTGTTCCAGTCGCTCATGGCACCGTTCCACAAGCCCGGCAATTCCAGCGCTTTCAATTCGCGGCCATCCTTGCTCTTATAAGAGATGAAGCCCGTATTCTTATCCACGTAATCCGGCAAGTTGTATTTCTCTCCCTTGTGATTCTTAACGGCGCAAACCAAATCCACGGGATTAAAGTGAGTACCCTTCTCAAACATCGCCTTCTTAGCCGGATCGCTCATATCGATCTGGGAGCTTTCAAGCACCTGCAAGGAAACCGTACCGTCCGGATTCACCGCAAGGAACGGACCGCCACCCGGCTCGCCCACATTCTTCACCATACCGCATACACGCAACGGGCGAAGCAGTTTGCTCTTGATATACAGGATTAACTCGGCGTCTTCCAGTAATTTCGTATCCGGGTTCTTGATACATAGGTCGTCTTGCAAGAAATGAATCATCTCCTCTACCTCGGCATGGGTATACTTACCGGTCTCGATCTGTTCCAGATATCTGAAGGCTTTCTCCTGCAATGTTACCAAGACACCGGCGATCACCTTCTTGTAGATAACCGTAGAGCATTTGAAGCTATCCGGAACCACGTTATCTATATTCTTGATAAATACCACGTCGGCATCCACGTCATTCAAATTCTCGATCAAGGCTCCATGCCCACCCGGACGGAACAATAACTTATCATTCTTATCGCGGAACGGCGTGTTATCCATAGCGGCCGCTACCGTATCAGTACTCGGTTTCTGGATACTGAAAGAGACATCGTATTTCACAGAAAACTTCTCCTCGTACTCGCCAGATTTATCGGCAACCAATTGCTCGAATAAAGCCTGATGCTCCGGAGATACCGTGAAATGGATATTCACCTCGCCGGCGTTATTCTTGGCGTACATGGCGCCTTCGGCCAGATGTTCCTCCATCGCCGTACGAACCGTATCGGCATATTTATGGAAAAGTAACAAGCCTTTCGGTAGCTGTCCGTAATTCAAGCCTTTCGGCTCCAATAAATTGGATACCACCTCCTTGTACTTGCCCAAGGCTACCAACGCAGGAATATCTTTCCCTGTATTCTCCACGCACTTCTTGTCCAAAGCCTTATAGAAAGCGAATTTCTCGATCTCGCTAAAGAATTTCTTCTCGAAAGCGTTCATCGGTTCCTTATAATCCGCAGAAAGGAACTCGTACAGATTCTTAAACATACGGCTAGCGGCGCCGGAGGCAGGTACGAATTTTACGATTTTCTTATTTTTAGCCAGATAAGCGTCCCAAGCATCCATATAAGAAGCCTGTTCCTCTTTAGATATTACCATAATACCTTTTTCTACCGAAGCGGAGGCCGCTATCTCAAGGAAAGGGAAACCTTTTACGAAGCAAGCGAGTTGCTCTTCAATCTGTTTTTCGCTGATTCCTTTGGCTTTCAGCTGTTCTAAATCGTTTGCGTTTAACATAGTATAGTATTTAATGTGAATAATCTCATCAGTAACACCACAAGCACTTATGCGCTATGTGTATCGCAAATGTATAAAATAACCGCAAGATACGTGTTGAAATTCCATAGAAAAAAGTATTTTTACAGCATGTTTTGCGGTTTGTCCTCAACCGGGCAATAAAAATGATATAACTATGGATACAATTGGATTCTTTACGTCTGAGGAAAAGAAGCTGTTCTTCTCCAAATACAGGCTCCTGTTACGAAACCTTTACTCTTTCCTCGAGAGGGAAGATATCCGGAAGATGAAGGAGCTGATGAAGCGGGTTGTCGCCCTTGATTGCTACGGCAGGGATAAGAATGGTATCAACGGTTTATTGCGAAATATTGACACGGCCTTGATCGCCACCTTGGAGATTGGCTTGAAACGCACCTCGGTCATCGCCCTCCTATTATACCGCCCGGTATTGAAGAAAGCGATCACGATAGAGGAAGTGGAGCAGAAATTCGGAGCGGACGTGACCTTGATCATCCGTCGCCTCTTGAAGACCTCCGACCTGTATGCCCGGAACACCGCCGTCAACTCGGAGAATTTCCATCATTTGCTTTTCTCGTTTGCCGAGGACGTACGTGTGATCTTGCTTATGATCGCCGACCGCCTCTGCCTCATGCGTATGGGAAAACAGATGCAAGAGGATGATCGTATCCGGCTGGCTACCGAGGCCTCTTATTTGTACGCTCCCCTCGCCCACCGGTTGGGCTTATATACGATCAAGAGCGAGCTGGAAGACCTTTCCCTGAAATACACGGACAGGAAACAGTATGACTTCATCAAACGGAAACTGAATGAGACGAAACGTTCCCGTGACGCTTATATCGCCGAGTTCATCGCCCCGATCAAGCGGAAGCTGGCAGCGGCAGGATTCAAGTTCGATATCAAGGGGCGTACCAAATCCATACATTCCATTAATAACAAGCTGAAAAAGCAGCAGGTGGAATTCGAGGGTATCTACGATCTTTTCGCTATCCGGATCGTATTGGATACGCCGCTGGAGAAGGAACGCTCGGAATGCTGGCAAGTCTACTCCATCGTCACCGATATGTACCAGCCCAACCCGAAGCGTATGAAGGACTGGATCTCTATCCCGAAGAGCAACGGTTACGAGAGCTTGCACATCACGGTGATGGGCCCGCAAAATAAATGGGTAGAGGTGCAGATCCGTACGAGGCGAATGGATGAGATCGCCGAGCGAGGCCTAGCGGCGCATTGGAAATACAAGGGCGTGAAAGCAGAGAGCGGGCTAGACGAGTTCTTGAATACCGTACGTGCCGCCTTGGAGGCCAAGGAGAATAATCCGCTCGACTTGATGCAGGATTTCAAGATGGATCTATATAAGGATGAGATCTACGTCTTCACGCCTACCGGCGAGCTTATCAAGCTGGCCAAGGGAGCGACGGTCCTCGATTTCGCCTTTGCCATCCACACGAAGCTAGGAAGCAAATGCGTGTCGGCGAAAGTGAACGGTAAGAACGTTCCGATCAAATACACCTTGAACAACGGCGATAGCGTATCCGTCATCACGTCGCCCGCCCAAAGCCCGAAGCGGGATTGGCTGAACTTCGTCGTCACCTCCAAGGCCCGTGTGAAGATCAAGCAGGCCTTGAAGGAGGAGACCGTGAAGGCCGTGGAATTCGCCAAAGAGATGTTGCAGCGCCGCTTCAAGAACCGGAAGATCGACATGGACGAGCCGACCATGATGCGCTATATCAAGAAGAAAGGATTCAAGACCGTCACGGACTTCTACATCGAGATCGCCGAGGAACGCCTCGATCCCAACCAAGTAATCGACGAATATCTGGAGGCTTTCCGCAAGGAGACGGAGACGAACGAGCGTACCGAGGTGCGTAGCGCCGAGGAATTCGTGACGATGACTCCGGTGGAGGAGATATCGACGAACAAGGATGTCTTGGTGATCGACAAGAACCTGACGGGTATCGAATATAAACTCGCCAAATGCTGCAACCCGATTTATGGCGACGAGGTTTTCGGTTTCGTCTCCACACAGGGTATCAAGATCCACCGTATGGATTGCCCGAACGCCCAAGAGATGTTCAGCCGCTTCGGTTACCGGATCATCCGTGCGAAATGGAGTGGCAAGGGAGACAATGGCTATACGGTTACGCTGCGGGTGATCGGACGGGACGATATAGCGATCGTCACCAACATCACCTCCGTGATCGGAAAAGAATCGAACGTCACGCTTCGCTCCTTAAACATCAACTCGGTAGACGGATTATTCCAAGGTAACTTTACCGTATTGGTAAGAGATACGACCGCATTAAACTTGCTGACGAAAAAGATCAAGGCGGTAAACGGCGTGAAAGCGGTAGAGCGATTAAATTCTTAGACAGTGTACTGTGCACGAAGTACCGTAGTACTCTGTACGAAGTACTACAGTACCCTCTAGGAAGTACCGCAGTACTTCGTACAGGGGACTGTGCCAACTGTACGACTGGGCCTTGTGACTATACCCGGATCACAGAATCGGCTTCAGCCCCATCTTCTCCGCACGTTGTATTAGGAACTGCCGGGCCGCCTCATACTCGTTCGGGATCACGCCGTCGAGGATGGCGTTCTTGATCGCCTCCTTCAGCACGCCGACAGGCTTGGAGGGAGCCAAGCCAAACGTCTCCATGATCTCCTCGCCGGATACCGGGGGCTGGAAGTTACGGACACGGTCTTTTTCCTCTATATCGGCCAGCTTCTCGCGCACCTTACGGAAATTGTTCAAGAAACGGCGAACCTTCTCCGGGTTCTTGCTCGTGATATCGGCCTCGCACAGTTTCATCAAATCGTCGATATCATCTCCCGCGTCAAACAGCAGACGGCGGATCGCCGAATCCGTCACCTCATCGTCCGACAAGGCGATCGGACGCATATGCAGGCTTACCATCTTCTGCACGTACTTCATCTTCTCGTTCATCGGGAGTTTCATCTTCCTAAAAATACCGGGGATCATCCGCTCGCCGATAAAATTATGATTATGGAACGTCCATCCCAAGCGAGGGTCGAAACGCTTCGTGGCAGGCTTGGCGATATCGTGGAAGAGGGCGCTCCAACGCAGCCATAGATTATCGGAAGTCTTGCTCAAACGATCCAGCACCATCAAGGTATGGGCGAAATTATCCTTATGCCCGATCCCCTCCTTGGTCTCCACGCCTTTCAAGGCGCAAAGCTCGGGGAAAATCAATGGCAACAGTCCGCATTTATCCAGCAAGTCGAAACCGATAGAGGGCTTTGGCGAGAGGACGATCTTGTTCAACTCGTCCACGATACGCTCCTTGGAGATGATGGAGATACGCTCCCGGTTGCGGATGATGGCGTCGAAGGTATCGGGATCGATAAAGAAACCTAATTGAGTGGCGAAACGAACCGCACGCATCATCCGGAGCGGATCATCGCTGAAAGTAACATCCGGGTCTAAAGGCGTACGGATCGTAAGCTCGTCCATATCCTCCAACCCGCCGAAGGGATCGACCAATTCTCCGTAACGCTCCTTGTTCAGGCAAAGGGCCAAGGCGTTGATCGTGAAATCCCGGCGGTTCTGGTCATCCTCCAAGGTGCCGTCTTCCACGACAGGCTTACGGCTGTCATGACTGTAGGATTCTTTCCTTGCCCCCACGAATTCCAGCTCCAGATCGCCGGCTTTCACCTGCGCCGTCCCGAAATTCTTGAAGACGGAAAGATAAGCGCCACGCCCGATCTTCTTGGCCACTCGTTTGGCCAACTCGATACCGCTGCCAACCGCTACCACGTCTATATCCTTGGATGGGCGGTTCAAGAAAATATCCCGCACATATCCGCCTATTACATATACCTCAACACCTAGCTCTTCCGCCGCCTCCGATATCAAATGGAAAGGCTTCGCGGATATATGATTTACTATCTCTTCCTCGTTTATATACATATTTATGTATTCAAATCCAATAAAGAGCGCAAAGATAATCAAATTTCATGTACTTTTGCGGTATCAAATACATTGAACGAGAAAGATATGAAAAAGTTAGCGATCTGTATAACGCTCATTGCCGCCATTTTAACGGGCTGTAACGGAGACGAGAAAGCGGCTCAGGCCCGTTTGGACAAGGCCCGGGCCATGTACGAGAATAACGAGTTTTTCGGGGCGAAGAACGAGATAGACAGTATCCGGACGCTCTATCCCAAGGAAGTAAAGGTGCTGAAGCAGGGATTAACGCTTATGCGCCAAGTAGAAGTAAAGGAGGCGGAGCGCAATATCGCTTTCTGCGACAGCTTACTCCCTATCAAGCTGGAGGAAGTAGAGGGATTGAAGAAAGGCTTCGCTTTCGAGAAGGATTCCGTTTACGAGGAAATCGGCAATTATATCTGGAAACAGCAGACGATAGAGCGCAACGTGCAACGTTGTTACGTACGTTGCGGCGTGAACGAGGAGGGCGAGATGTATCTGGCCAGCGTATATTACGGCGGACGCCCCATCGAGCATACGGGAATCAAGCTGAGCCTGAAAGACGGCCAATTCGCCGAGACCGCTTCCATCCCGTACGACGGCGGACTGAATTACCGCTTCAAGGATATGGGAAGCACCACGGAGGTAGTGACCTACAAGGGGGAGCACTGCGTCGATGCCGTCAAGTTCATCTACGATAACGAGAAAGAGCGGATCAAGGTGGAATACACGGGAGGCAAGCCTTACATTATATATATGGCGGACGCCGACAAGAAAGCGATCGTCAACACCTTCAACCTCGCCACCGTATTAAGCGATATCAAGAGCATGAACACCTTGAAAGAGAAATCAGAGAAGAAGATCGCTTATCTAAAGAATAAACTGGAGGAGTAGAATCCCTCCATACAAATGGCCTACCTATAAAAAAGCACCGGGATCCCTACCATACAGTAGGAATCCCGGCGTTAGTATACAGACTGATATCCACTATCAGTTATTCATCATTTAACGACGACCTTCTGGGCGGTCTCGCCATCAACGGAAACTACCACGATACCTTTCGATGCCGGCATCACGAAGTTATCTGAAGAAGCGATAGCGGAAGCGGTGGTCTGACCTAAGATGTTAGACAATGTAACCGTCTTGCCTGCCGCGTTCAAGACCGTAACGCTAGCCTCGCCAGCGATTACCGTGAAGCTGGCAACCTCTTCCAATTGTTCGTTGGAAACCGGAGTCGGAGCATTCTCGATCGTGAACGGAACGCCAACATTAGACATTACCACAACATTGTTTACCACACCTACATAAGGAGTCTTCAACTCGCCCGCGGCCACGGTGCGATTCAGCTCTTTCTGGTTCTCCAATAAGTAACCACCATCCTGAGTTGTCTTGAAGGCGAACAAAGCGTTGTTATCCAAAGACGGAACGATATTCGCTTTATCGCTGAAGCCTACACGGTAGTAAGTAGCGCCATTGCTAACGAATGTCTCGTTAGAATCCCGCAAGGATACCATATAGTAGCGAGGAGAAACAGCTTTGGTAGTTGTCTCCGGCGTATAGATCGATGTCGTGATGAAATACAACGGTTTACCAGCGATCACGGTATCGGCTTCTTGAACCCATAAAGAGAAGTTGTCAGTCTCATAAGTTGACTTCAAGATATCTTGGCCTTCGTTCTTCACTTCGGCGAAGAAATTCAGCGGATTCATCGTCAAGAACTTACCATTCGTACCGAAACGCTTGTGAGAATTGTCGATAGAAGCGTACTCCGGAGCCTCTACAGCGACAAAGTCGAAGTAGTTAACCTTATCGGAAAGGATCAGGTTCGCCGTATTCACGTTCATAAAAACATATTGAGTGGTCGCGCCTACCCTTGTAGCCATCTGGTATTTGCCACCGGTCGTAGCCGTATTGAATACGAATTCCAACGGAGCGGTATAATCAGATAATTTCAACGGTCCGCCATTCTCGCTGGCAACCAAATCATTGCTGAAACGTTCTTTCAACATATAAGTCGCATGATACAAGGTATCACCTAAAGCACGGGCACCTAAACCATCCGTTACATTCTGTACGGAATCTTGGCTAACCACGATACGAAGAGCGGCTGCGTTCGCTGCGTCACCGGATTTAATCATCAATACGGAATCAGAAGTAAACGCATACAGATCGTCTACACCCGGAGTACCGGAGATCAAGTTCAATACATAACCATTATCGGCGAGTTCCTCCGCAGAGAAGTGACGAGTACCCAAGAATTTATCCTTTAAATCCACATTCGCTTGATATTCCACCGTAATAGAATCGGTGCTACCCCCAAATGTATAGGTATTGGCCATACCTTGAACGGCGAAGATCTCCTCGTTAGAAATAATAGTCGTATTCGTATTACGGTCTACAACCGAATACATTCCGTTGTTTTCCTTGATATACCATTGTCCCTTCGGTTGATAAATAGAAGGTTTGAAACCTGCCGCGGTTACCAACTTATCGGAAGCGGCACTCTTATCGTAAGCGACAGCGTATTGTCCGCCCTTATCGCCCTTGCTCGCACTCTTCAAGAAGTATACGCCTGTACCTGTAGCGATCGTAGAAGGAGTTCCCTTCGTTACGGTAATAACAGGAGCGGCTCCTTGAGCAGGTTGAGTAGAACCCGACTGCAAGTCAGATACGGTCAAGGCTTTCGTCTCGATCACGCTGGCATATACGACACGTACGTTCGGAACGGAGGTCATCGGACTTGCGTTCACGGTCGGAGCGGCAGCGGCATACATAGCCAAAGCATCGTTCTTCAAGTTGATCGTGAAATAGAATTTCTGGAAATCAGCGTTACCCAGTGTATGCAAGCCACTAGCGTCATAGGTGGAGTCAGCCGTAAACTTAGCCCCATATACACCGGTAGCACCGGCGATCACATTCTTCAATGTATCGACACCTAAGTATTTTGCTTTACCATCACTAAATACTTGGTCACCTTGGATTTGCAAGGTCACATATTTAGCGTTCGCAATAGCGCCTGTAGCGGGAGCCGCCGTATTCTTCGCTATCAAGTTCTTACCCTCGAAGATATTTCCTTGATAATTTCCTCCAAACGTCAATTGAAAGACTTGGAAACCATCCCCTAGCTCACTTGCGCTCAAATACATAGCGTCGCTAGGAGCCTCTACGGTAAATTTCGTAGAAGAAGCAGAAGAACCTAAGCTCAAGTCTGTCCCAGCTACATCCAACGCCAAGATTTGATTGTTTCCGTAATAAGCCTGAATAGCGCTACCACCGGCAGCGTCAGAGAATGTCCACTGATTCACGCCCGATGTGATAACAGGCTTTGCCGTAGATGAAGCCGCAAACGACAAAACGGCCTGTGTCTTCTTGTTCTTGAATTGATACACAGGACCAGCAGGAGTCGTGCCCGCATTCGTGATTTGCCACAAGGCAGAATCAATAGCGGCTTTGGTAGCGTCTGACGCCAAAGTTTTAACAATTACTGAGTCGGCTTTCTCACCACTTAAAGACAAAACGGAAGAACCTGTCTTTAAATAATAATAGTTACCGGCTTTCCACTGAGCCTCCGGAACGGTCGTACTCGACTGAGCATTAGCCGAGAATACGCCCGCAACCATCAGGGCTGCAGCAATAAGAGTACATTTTTTGTCCATAATCAAATAGATTTTATTTATTAATCACAGTCTAAACAGGGGTTGTTTAGAAAAGGTTTTGAGGGCGTATGAGATTAACAATCGATTTAGCGTCTTATAACAAAAATCGTCCTATTCTCACGAACAGGACGACTATACTACTAAAAATGTAAACAGTGTATTTATATAGTAATATCATGAAACTATATATTTTGGAGAAAAACCGCTCCACCTTCACAGGCAAAACGGCTGGAAATCTAATCTACTCAATAAATATCTTCACAGGCTTACTCGAAATAAGCATGTTCTTTTACGACATGACCTCTGTCATCGAAATAAACCTTATATATCTTACCATTTCTGGAAAGTAATACTACCTTATACTTCACAAACGTGCTATTGTTTGACACCTCAACTGATTTCACCATACATCCCTCATAGGAAGTATTTACCGCATCACGCAATACTTGGGGCATATCAGTTACCTCGATCGGATAAAATTTATCCTGTGCCACTGTTTCCTTAGCGCTACCGACCATCCCGGCTTGCGCTTCTACATCAGGGGCAATAAATAAGCCACATAAAGCGACAATAACCCCGTAAACAATCTTTTTCATACCTTAAAAACCTAAACCTTTTTTCTCTTACATCATAAATTCGCAGTATAGGGTGCAATCTCCGTGCCAAAACTCACCCTAAAAAACGACAAGAGAATAACAAGTTGAAAATCCGACAATTAACCAAAAGCGAAGAATCAATCATTCGGTTGCCAAAGTGTGGAACAAACCGTGGAATGTGGAAAATTTCCCCACGAGAGTGTGGAATCTCTACACACTACTATAAAAAACGAGGCCCACCCTTAATCTATATAAGGATGAGCCTTAAATCATTCTACTTAAATATAATCAAATAAAAATACTAAAGTAATAAAATAAAGTTCCGTAATATCGTATACACTCTGTGTCTAATCTCTAATTTGCGATTCACAAAGATAAATCTTTTTGTTCAACCATCTATAAAATAACCGCACATCTAACGAAACTCAAAGATTTTTGAACAAAGAGATTCCTTTTAAGGACAAGTCATAGATTATCACGAACTTCAATCCTTCGCTTGGTGTACGGTAAGTTGCGGGAATGGGAAACCGATACCTACCTCATTGAAGGTCGCGTAGATATTCTTGTTAATATCGAAATACACGCCCCAATAGTCGGAACTGTTTACCCAAACACGTACCACCACGTTTACGCTGCTGTCCGCCAAGGCTGTCAAGGCGATAAACGGAGCGGCCGGCTCGGACAAGATGCGGGAATCCTTCGCTAATACAGACTCTATCACTTGCTTTACTTTCTCATAATCGCTGCCGTATTCCACGCCAAAGGTCCAGTCTACACGGCGAGTCGTCTGGTTACTGAAATTAGTCACAACGCCACTGCTCAAAGAGCCGTTCGGTATATAAATGACCTTATTATCAACCGTACCTAATACGGTATGGAACATCTGGACCTCTTTCACGGTACCGCCAACGCCCTGCGCCTCAATATAATCACCCACCTTATAAGGCTTGAAAAGAAGGATGATCAATCCACCGGCAAAGTTTGACAGGTTACCGCTCAATGCCATACCGACAGCGACACCGGCGGAAGCCAATAAGGCGGCAAACGACGTAGTTTGAACGCCTAACGCCCCTACGACTGAAATAATCAATAAAATGGTTAAACTGACATTCACCAAACTGCCGACAAAAGTCTTGACAGAAGGATCGATATCCCGTTTGCTCAATATCTTCCGAACCAGTTTATTTAGTAAGTTTATAACCAATCGTCCCACCAAAAAGACAATAAGGGCTTTAATAATCGTAAAACCCAATTGGGAGCCATGCTCAACCAAGGATCTGATAGCTTCCTCTAATTTAGAACTCGCTTCTACAGCTGCTAATAATACCATATCTCTTCTATTTTAGTTAATCTATTAATTATATAACAATCTGATCTTCCAAAAATATTATGAAATGTAGCAAAGGTATAAAGTTTTTTTAATCTGGTAAAACCATGAAATTATTGCGTAGATTCGCGATCAATCAAATAATAGGTTAAATACGACAGCATGAAAATCCTTGCGATACTCGCCGCCCTTTTCCTTTCAATAGGCTATGGCTACGCTCAGACATACGAGAAGTTTGTCGAGAAAAGTTTTGACTTCTTGGACAAGAACGACTTAGTCTCCGCCGAAGAGAGCCTACGAGCCGCCATGCGCCTCGAACCGGGAAACCCCAACAACTACGCCTTGCTCATGAATCTCGGGACGATACAGCGCAGGCAAGGGAAACTGGAAGATGCCCTTCTCTCCTATACCGCCGCCCTAAGCCGCCATCCGAATAATGAGGCCATACTGGAAAATCGTGCCGGCTTATATACGGAAATGGGTGAGATCGAAAAAGCGACGAACGATTACAATGCCCTGTTAATCTTGAACCCCCATCATCAAGAGGCGTTATATTGCAGGGCGATGCTTCATTTGCAACATAAGAACTATCTGTTGGCCGAGCAGGATTTCGATAAGATACTGGAAGTAAACGAGAAATCCGTGAAAGGACGTCTGGGACACGCGATTCTCGAGAAGCTACGGGGGAATTACGATGAGAGCGAACGCATCTTTAATTACTTGATCAACGAGATGCCCCGCGAATGGATCTTATACGAGGGCCGTGCCGATCTATACTTCATGATGGGCAAGAACGCCCGGGCTATGGCCGATATCAATCGCATTTTCGTGGAAAGTACCCCGACAGCCGCTTTATATGTATTGCGAGGCAAAGTAAAACTCGCCCAATATGAGAAGGCATCGGCCGCCTTAGACTTCAAGAAAGCTGAGGATATGGGATATGATAAAACGACTATCGACGAGTTGATGAAGATGGCTCGTTAAGGCTGTTTTTATACGTATAGTGGCATCGGCTCACGCGAGTAGTGGTATTGGCCTACGCCACTACTCGCGTGAGCCGATGCCACTATACGTGTGAGCCTGCGCCACTACTGGTGCGAAATCGGCCCATTTATACTACTTTTCCGTGATATAATTGACAACCCAACTACCCACTTCTTTCGTTCCATATTTCGCTCCACCTTCCACTTGGATTTCCGGCGTACGGACATTCGCATCGAGGGAAGCGTCTACGGCTTCACGGATCAAGGCTCCCTCTTCTTTGAGGTCGAAATACTCGAATAACATCGCTACTGAAAGAATTTGCGCCAAGGGGTTCGCAATATTCAGCCCTTTCGCCTGCGGCCAAGAGCCATGAATCGGCTCGAAAACCGGCGTGCTCTCTCCGGTAGAAGCGGAAGGCAGCAAGCCCATAGAGCCGCTGATGCAAGAACCCTCATCCGTCAAGATATCACCAAACGTATTCTCGGTTACCATCACGTCGAAGAATTTCGGCTCTTGGATCATACGCATAGCGGCGTTGTCCACATACATATAGTCTGTCGTTACTTCCGGATAGCTAGGAGCCATCTCTTGAGCGATCTGGCGCCATAGACGGGAAGAGGCAAGTACGTTCGCCTTGTCAACAACCGTCAGGTGCTTATTCCGTTTCATCGCATACTCGAAGCCCACTTTCAAGATACGCTCGATTTCCGGGCGGGTATACATATTCGTATCGTATGCCTTATCGTTGTCTTGATATTTCTCACCGAAATACATACCACCGGTCAACTCACGGATACATAAGAAATCCGCGCCATCCACCAATTCGGCACGCAACGGCGATTTATGCAATAGGCATTTGAAGGTCTGCACCGGACGGATATTAGCGAACAGGCCCAACTTCTTACGCATCGCCAAAAGACCTTGCTCCGGACGTACTTTCGCTGTCGGATCATTATCAAACTTAGGATCGCCCACGGCCGAGAAAAGAACAGCGTCGGCATCCTTACAAATCCGATAGGTCTCCTCCGGGAAAGGATCGCCTACCTTATCGATCGCGTCAGCGCCACAAAGAGCATACTCATAGTGAACCTCATGTCCGAATTTCTCACAAACGGCACTCATTACTTCCACGCCTTGCACGGAAATCTCTGGTCCGATCCCGTCTCCGGGAAGTACTGCTATATTCAGTTTCATCGTAAATGTTTGTTATTATTCTCTGTTAAAATGTACATACTTAGGCTCCGTGGGGAAATACGTGTCATCATCCCACAGGGTACTTGTAATCATCAAGTCGGCGCTATAACGGTTACAAGCGATAGGTACGTTATGAACACGGCACTGGCGAAGCAACATCTGGATGTCGGCCTCGTGCGGTTGCGGATTCAAGTCGTCTATCAAAAAGACCGCCAAATCGATCTCCTTACGGACAACCATAGCGGCAATCTCAGCATCGCCTCCCATCGGACCGGAATGCATGCAAGCAATATCCGCGTTCACCCCTTTTTCCTCGAGAGCTTTACGAACCAAATTTCCGGTCGTACCCGTACAAACAATATGGTGGTGAGACAAGAACTCAGCGTTATGTACCGCCCATTCTACCATTTCCGCCTTACGATTGTCGTGCGCTACAAGCGCGATAGTCAACTTTTTCATACCCTTTACCTTTTTAATTATTAATCCTCTATCTTGTTCAGCATCTTCAATGTCGCCTTGATCGCCGCCTCAGTCTGATCAGCGTCCAGACCACGAGTCTTGAAATCGACCCCGGCATAATTCCAGCTGATGACCGTCTGCACGAACGCATCCGTACGTCCTCCCGGCGGGATGGATACCGAATAGTTCGTCAACATCGGGAACGGGCGGTTCAAACGGGAATAAATCCGGCGTAGGGCACGAACGAAAGCGTCGTATTGGCCATCACCGGAAGCCGATTCCTCGTAAGCCTCGCCATTGATCTCGATCTTCAAGGTAGCCACCGGTTTCAGCCCTTGGGCCAAGGATAAGGAATAGTTCAAGATCCGTATTTTCTGATCCTCCAGCGCATTATCATGATGAAGCACATCGCTGATAATATAAGGAAGATCCTCCGGGGTAACCATTTCTTTCTTATCGCCCAGCTCAATGATCCGCTCCGTAACCTTACGCATCGAACCCTCGTCCATGTCGATACCGAGCGCTTCCAGATTCTTGCGGATATTCGCTTTTCCAGAGGTCTTGCCCAAAGCGTACTCGCGAACCCGTCCGAAACGCTCGGGGAGCAGGTCGTTGCAATACAGGTTGTTCTTGCTATCGCCGTCCGCATGGACACCGGCGCATTGCGTAAACACATGCTCTCCGATGATCGGCTTATTGGGCGGGATATGCACCCCGGAGTAGGTCTCAACCAAACGGCTAGCCTTGTTTATCTTTTCCTCCCTCAAGCTCGTCTCCTCTCCCAACTGGTCCTTGATAACGGCAAGTACGCTACTCAAAGGAGCGTTACCCGCACGCTCTCCCAAACCGTTCACGGTCGTATGGATTCCCTTGATACCCGCACGGATGGCGGAATATACATTCGCTACGGCAAGATCATAGTCGTTATGCGCGTGGAAGTCAAACCGTAAATCCGGGTAGCGGTCCACCATCATCTTGCAATACTCGTAGGTATTTCCGGGATTCAAGACTCCCAAGGTATCCGGGAGCATGAAACGGCAGATCGGAAGTCCTTTCAACGCATCGATTACCAAGAATACGTAATCCGGGGAATGCTTAATACCGTTCGACCAGTCCTCCAAATAGATATTCACGTCGATCTTCCGTTTCGCCGCTTCCAATACGACCGTACGAATATCGTCAACGTGTTGCTCGGGAGTCTTTCGAAGCTGTTCGGTGACATGCTTATAAGAGCCCTTGCAAAGCAAGTTCACGACACGGCAACCTGCGGATTCAATCCAGTCGAGAGAGACCGTACCATCCACGAAACCCAAGACCTCCAATTTGTCTAGGTTCCCGGAACGGGCGGCCCAAGCGGCTACACGCTTCACGGCCTCAAACTCTCCGTCCGACACACGGGCGGAGGCGATCTCCACCCGGTTCACGCCTAAGTCGCTCAGCAGCACTTGCGCTATGCTGAGCTTCTCGTGAGCGGCGAAGGAGACGCCCGAAGTTTGCTCCCCATCTCTGAGGGTTGTATCCATTATTTCTATCATAATCAGCGTGCTGCCTCGAAGGCTTCTATCTTTGATTTATTTGCCAGTAAATAGTCGATATCGTCCAATCCGTTGATCAGGCAATCCTTTTTATAGGCGTTGATCTCGAAATGCTCGCTTTTGCCCGTAGCCTTGTTCGTGATCGTTTGCTCCGGTAGATTTACCTCGACCTCAGTTTTCGGGTCCTTGTAAATCGAATCGAACAATTCAGCGAGGAACTCTTCAGTCACAACAACCGGCAGCACGAAGTTGTTCAACTCGTTGTTTTTATGGATATCGGCGAAGAAACTGGAGACCACGACACGGAAACCGTAATCGGCGATCGCCCAAGCCGCATGCTCACGGCTGGAACCGGAACCGAAGTTCTTTCCCGCTACCAATATCTTTCCGCTATACGTAGGATCGTTCAAGACGAATGATTCGATCTTATTACCTTCCTTATCATATCGCCAATCCCGGAATAAGTTCTCGCCGAACCCTTCCTTGGTAGTCGCTTTCAGAAAGCGGGCTGGGATAATCTGGTCGGTATCCACGTTCTCTAAAGGAAGAGGCACGCAAGTGCTTGTGATTATATTGAATTTTGTTTTCATCTTATGCTACTTTATTAGATTAGTCTTTACATCAGTTCTCTCGGGTCCGTGATCTTACCTGTCACAGCGGCGGCGGCGGCCACAAGCGGCCCCGCCAAGATGGTGCGAGCACCCGGTCCTTGGCGGCCCTCGAAATTACGGTTGGAAGTGGAGACCGCATATTTACCCGCCGGAACCTTATCCTCATTCATCGCCAGACAAGCGGAACATCCCGGTTGACGAAGGACGAAGCCGGCCTCGGCCAAAACCTTGTCGATCCCCTCGGCACGAATCTCCCGCTCTACCTGCCAACTGCCGGGAACCAGCCAAACCGTTACATCATCCGCTTTCTTCTTTCCTTTCACCAAAGAGGCGAAAGCACGGAAATCCTCGATACGGCCATTCGTACAGCTACCTAAAAAGACATAATCCACTTTCTTACCCAACATAGACTCGCCTGCCTTGAAGCCCATATAATCCAAAGACTTCTTATAAGAGATACGGCCTGCCTCGGGCACGCTCTCTAAGGAGGGGATATCTTTGCTGATACTCATACCCATGCCCGGGTTCGTACCGTACGTAACCATCGGGTCGATATCCTCGGCGTGGAAAACGATCTCCTTATCGAACTTAGCGTCCGGATCACTATACAGCTGACGCCACTCGCTCACCTTCCGCTCCCATTCCTCGCCTCTTGGGGCAAACTCACGGTCTTTCAAATAATCGAAAGTAACATCATCCGGAGCGATCATACCGCCACGGGCACCCATCTCGATCGAAAGGTTACAGATTGTCAAACGTTCCTCCATGGTCGTATTACGAATCGCCTCGCCAGCGTACTCTACGAAATAGCCCGTAGCACCGCTGGTACTCATCTTACTAATAATGTATAAAGCAAAGTCCTTCGCCGTAACGCCCGGTTTGCGTACACCATCGATCGTGATACGCATCGTTTTCGGCTTACGCTGCATGATACATTGGGTAGCCAAGGTCATCTCCACCTCGCTCGTACCGATACCGAAGGCGATAGCGCCCATGGCACCGTGCGTAGAAGTATGGGAGTCGCCACAAACGATCGTCATACCCGGCTGCGTCAAGCCTGTCTCCGGACCTACCACATGGATGATACCATTCTTCGGATGTTGAAGACCGTAATACGTCAAGCCGAAATACTTCGCGTTCTCTTCCAAGGTATCCACTTGATTCTTGGATATAGGGTCCTCGATAGGCTTATCTTGGTTCAATGTCGGGATATTGTGGTCCGGCATACAAGTGATTTGCGCGGGACGGAAGGGCTTCAATCCACGTGCACGTAATCCGGCGAAAGCCTGCGGGCTAGTCACCTCATGACAATACAGACGGTCGATATACAATTGTATGGTTCCGTCGGGCAACGTGTCCACCACGTGTTTGTCCCAGATTTTCTCAAATAATGTCTTGCTCATTGTCTTGTCTATTTTTAGTCTACTATAAACTTATTGATGGCGTCCACGAAAGCCTCCACGGAAGCGGCGATAATATCGGTATTCGCGGAGAACCCATAATAGGTAGCCCCGTTATACTCTACCTGCATATGTACCTTGCCCGTATCATCGCTACCTTTATTAATGGCTTGAATCAAGAATTCCTGAATCGTCATGTCACTATTACTAATCGCTTTTTTCACCGCCTTGATGCCTGCGTCAACCGGACCGTTACCAGCCGCGGCCTCGTATTTTCTTACTCCCGACAAATTTAAACAAATACTTGCGACTGATTGTACTCCAACACCACTAGTTACCTGTAAATATTCCAATTTAATACGGTGTGTGGCCGTACGATCCTTTCCGACCAACATCAAAACATCATCATCATTAATATCTTTCTTACGATCGGCCAGTTTCAAGAACTCATCATACACCTTGTCCAATTTCTCCTGCTCCAGATCCACACCTAAAACATGCAGGCGATGCTTCAACGCCGCACGACCGCTACGAGCAGTCAATACGATCGCGTTATCATCGATACCCACATCCTTCGGATCGATGATCTCGTAGGTTTGCGCATTCTTCAAAACGCCATCTTGATGGATACCGGAGGAGTGAGCGAATGCGTTACGTCCGACAATAGCCTTATTCGGTTGTACCGGCATATTCATCAAGCTAGAAACCATACGGCTCGTACTATAGATCTTATTCGTCGTGATATTGGTGATGATATCACGTTCTTTATGGCTCTTGAAAATCATGGCGACTTCTTCCAATGACGTGTTACCTGCACGCTCACCGATACCGTTTACGGTTACCTCCACCTGACGGGCTCCGTTCAACACGCCTTGTACGGTATTCGCAGTAGCCATGCCCAAGTCATTATGGCAATGAGTGGAAAGAATAGCGTTATGTACGCCATCCACATGTTCCATCAGATACTTAATCTTCGCCCCGTACTCATCCGGCAAGCAATATCCTGTCGTATCCGGGATATTCACTACGGTAGCCCCGGCCTTGATCACGGCCTCCACGACACGGGCCAGATATTCATTATCCGTACGCCCGGCATCCTCACAGTAGAATTCTACGTCCTCCACGTACTTTTTAGCGTATTTCGTGGCGGCGATCGCACGCTCTATAATCTCCTCTCTCGTGGAGTTAAACTTGTATTTGATATGAGAATCAGAAGTGCCGATTCCGGTATGTATACGTCCCCGCTTAGCGAATCTCAACGCCTCGGCTGCCACGTCGATATCTTTCTCCACCGCACGGGTCAAGGCACAGATGGTCGGCCAAGTCACGGCCTTTGAGATCTCAACCACACTCTTAAAATCCCCGGGACTGGAGACAGGGAAACCAGCCTCGATCACATCAACACCTAGCTGTTCCAATGCCTTAGCTACTTGAATCTTTTCCACTGTATTCAACTGGCATCCCGGAACCTGTTCACCATCACGTAAGGTGGTGTCGAAAATAAATAATCTGTCTGACATAATCTTATATTCTTAATTTACTAATATCCTATACTAACTAAAAAAGCCTCTCTCACAAGGAAGTGAGAAAGGCTCTTTCATCTATCGTAATGCTCGCAAAGCATACAGTCTCACTTCCTATCCCGTTCCCAGAGTAGAATAATGTTTAGAGAAATAATGAGACTATTTTGCAAGTTGCGTGTCATTGTTCTTGTCTTTATTGTTTTTGTTTGAACGTTGCAAAGATACGGCCTTTTTTGATACCACCAAATATAATTCGAAGTTTTTTACAGGATATTTCTTATAAAACGTAAGATAAACAATTACATCTGTTACTAAATAACACTGCCCATCGTTAGGTCGTAACGATGGGCAGTATAAGCTGCTTACGATGCCCATCATAAAGACCTTATGATGGGCAGTGTTATGATACGATAAAAACGGCTCGCACTAACGAACCACGACCTTCTTCACGAACGAGGCATCTGGAGCGGTACACTTCAAGAAATAGACACCGGCATGACCTACCGGAATCTCCATCTTGCCGCAAACCTTTCCTTCGAAAATAACGATACCGGCTACGTCAACCACCTTCAAGGCAACCTCCTGCGGCATATCCACGAAGATGGATTGGTTGGCCGTATACAGGCTCATACCCTCCTCGATGGACTCCACGCCGGTAGGCACGTCCGGGTTCTCCGGGTCTACGGGATCCACAGGAATGACCGGGGTTTCCGGATCGGTGGAGGAAGAGGTAGAGGAGACAACCTTCACCTCTATCTTGCTACTAACCGGCTTATAATTCGGATCGGTCGGCGTGAAGGCAATCTCTTGCATTCCCTTTTCGGTAATCTCCTTATCCGGATCGCTCCAAGCGAATGTTCCGGCTACGATACCGGCGTGACCGCCTTGTAAAACAGACTCGGATAGTTTTTGACCGGACAATATATCGGAAGCCGCAGGCCATGTAACCGTAGGTGTACCCAAAGTAATCTCATAAGTAAACACCTTCGTATAAGATTTATAAGTTTTATCTTCCGGACGATCAACACGTACATAATATGTACCCGGATTCTTCAATGGCACTTTATTAACCTCGGCATTACAATCTTCTTCATTCTGGTAGAAAGAGATCACGCAAGAAGTATCACTACCTTTTACCTCCACGGTTTGTGCCATGCCATTATATTCAGATGACTTAGCCAATGTACACGCTGGGTATTCATCTTTAGGAGCATATATAGGATAAATCTCGACATCTCCCGTTACTTGGTATACCCTTGGATTGTCACTATTTTTGTCTGACCACTCAACGAAGTGCTGACCTACAGGCGCAACAGCCTCCAATGTGATCGTTACCCCTGCTCGAATATCATTCAAATCACAAGGAAGACCACCATTCGTAATCCTCACACCCTCCGGTTGCGATCCATTACTCGAACGTAAAACAGGAGTGCTATTACCTAAAGAGAAGTTCACAACAGGATTCGTTGAATAATAGTAAATAGTCGTACCCTCGTAATTCTTAAGAGCATCACCTTTCGGTGTAATCTTGTATGTCGTTACATTATCCTTCGTCTCTGATATAATATTCACGAACTCAGTACCCGGTCGAGTGCCAGGATTCGCTCCATGCGATGTAGGAGCCTTCGTTATCGTCACTTTAGACTTTTTAATTTTCAAGCCTACACGTCCTTCATCCGGCTTATTAGGATCCGGATAGATCTCTTCAAACGCCTCATACAAGCCATCCTCGGCACGCCTCAATACGACCGTATAATCGCCCGCATCAATAGCCGTCGAAGTTTCCTCACCGTCATTTATCTTATACTTGACATCGAACGAGAAGCCTGCGTAAGTCTGCGAGGCGAAAGGCGTGAAGGGGCGGGATACGCCACTGTAGTAGTATTCTTGATACGGACAAAAGATGTATTCCCTCTTGATCTTCACCCGATGGTCAAACACGGCCGTCACGGTCAAGGGGCCGGTTACGGTCAAGATATCACTCTGGGATATTTCCTTGCTGTTCGCCAAGATGGTAAGCAAGCTTGCGCCGGCTTGCCCTTCCGCTTTAGCTATGCGCACTCTCGTTCCATATGCCAGTTCTTCACCACTGCCTACTTCAGTCCAACTACCATCCTCACCCTCTTTACTCAAGGTGATCGTACCGGAGGCGGTCTGGCTCGGGTTGCTGCTTACGGCGGAGGCGGTCACAGCATATCCTTTCGCAACGAAAGAGGCATTTACCAACGTGATATCGCCGGTCACGGCGCATAGATTGTCGGTGCCGGGTCCTGTCACGCCGGACAGACCGACGTTACCCTCCAGCTTATACCCGGCATCCGGAAGGGAGATTACCCGAATCTTCGAGCCTACCGCTACGGTAGAGCCGGAAGTGATCAGCGTACCGTCTTCCTTATATAATAAGATAGAGCCGTGCTCCATGTTCTTCTTTTCGAGGGTGACAAGGGCCATGTTGACCGGTTTAGGCTCGAATACGGCTTTGATCGTCAAAGGCCCGGTCAGCGTTACCTTGTCGCCCTTGAGCGACTCCCCGTTTATCTGCAATGATTTCAGCTGGGTGTTCACGCTCGGGATTGCCGCAATCTGTAGGATCGAGCCTTGCTGCAATTCATCACCATTTGAGACCGGCTTCTGCCCATCCGCCGCCTGATCGTCCGGCGTGGTCACTTTAAGGTCGCCGCTGGCATCGCCGAATGTCTCGATAGATACCTTATGCAGGATCGGGGTAAAGTTGGCGCTATAGGTTCGATCCGCACCTACCGTAACCGTGAGCGTGTCTTTCTTGCCCAAGTCTACGCTCTCGCCCGCGATCGACCAGCTTGAAAGCTGATAGTTGGGTAGAGGGGTCGCTACCAAGGAGATCTTTTGACCCTTTACATACACGTTATCCTCAGCCTTGCCTAATACGTTTACGGCACCACCCGTTGTCTGTACAGCGGTGACCTTATAGGTCGTGTCTACCTTGACCGCCACGGACAACGCCGCCGTATTGTAATAAGAAGAGTTATCCGGATAGAACGTCACGGAGTACTCATGCGTACCTGCCGGCACCACGGTGTTTCCGTATGTCCAAGCGAAGGTACCGGCTACCAGATATCCCTCATCTGTAACGCTACCGCCGGACAGCAAGGAGGTTGAAAGCGATTGGCCCGCCTTGATGCTTGCGGCAGTCGGGGGAGTGATGTCGCCCTCGGCGATAGCCTTCTTGCTTGTCAGGCTCATGGTATAGATTTGCTCGAAAGCCTCGTATTCAGCGTCTTCCGGATAGGATACCTTGACAAAGAAGATGCCTTCTTGCTTCCGGTCTGATTCGCCTGCGACTTCTGTGCATTTCTCGTCCTTATAGTACCCGATCGTCAAGGTCTTGCCATCAGGAAGGGTCGCCGGGATGGTCTTACAGTCCAATACAGCGGCTTTCTCCGTATTGACCACCTGTTCCAAGCCCGATACGTTCACGACCAGTTTGGCCTTTTCCTTATGAGAGGTCAAGGTAGCGGTGAGATCCGTGACTGGCTGTCCCTTGGATGCCTTGTCGGACAAGAGACCGTTCTTCGCCGTGAACGTCCCTTCCACGAAAGAGACCGCCAGCTCTACCGGAATGCGTAGCACGGCACCCGGGGCCTTCATCTCGGTATTCCTCACGCTGTATACCACGCAGCGGAAGCTGCCATCGGCGCGCTTGCTCCACGTGAGCGCATGATCGTCCGCCAGCTCGCCGAGGATAGGCGTACCGCTCAGCAATACGCCCGCCGGCAAGGTGAAATCCACTTGGAATGAGGAGAAATCTACCGTATTATCGGATACCTTCAAGGTGAGCGTATCCTTGCTGCCAGCGGCGTTCAGGTTCGTCTTCGCCAATTTCCACTGGGCGGCGGTAGCCGTTCCCGCCGATAACAGCAGGAAGAGGGCTACGAATAATTGTTTTATATGATTCACTTTCATAATTTACTTACAGATAAAGATGTTAGTATTACTTGCCTTCACACCATGGCCTGTCTTCGCCGTCAAGCGGTAGTAGTAAACGCCCGCCGGTAAAGGAAGGGCAACCGTATAGCGGTTCTCGCCTACCTCGCCGGGCAAACCGTTCAGTACCGCGGTCAACGCACCGCTCGCGGAGAATACATGGATCATAACCGTCTGGGCGGGTTCCTCCAGTTGATAAGAGAAGGTCGTGCTGCCACGGAACGGGTTCGGATAGTTGGAGACGGCCTCCAAGCGGCTGATCGCCTCGATCGGGGCATTGGAGGTTACGATCGCGTCGCCACCGGACCTCAAGCTGTTGGCCTTCGCGTCGGAGAAGGAGGCTCCTACCAAGGTAACGCCCGCCGGCATACGCAGGATACGGCTCTTGCCCGAAGGAATCGTGCGGCCATCCAAGCTATAACCGATCACCCGCAAGGTATCCCCGTTCAAGCTGGAAGCCTGCAGGAACTTGGCGGCATCGCCCAGCAACGGGATCTCGTCGATGGCTCCCACCAACTCCAGATAGATACCGGCTACCGGTACTTGGCTATTCATCGTCAAGAAGTTATCAGCGTCGAGCTCCATTTGTACGGGAACCTCGGCCTCAGAACGCAGTGCACTGGCCTTGGTAACCGGCTTGCCGTGGATGAGGTTGACGATACCGATTACGTCAGCGATCTCTACATTATTATTATAGTTCACATCCGCCTCGGCAAAACCGAAGTTGGGGATCATGTTATCCTTGTCCCGCAAGATGTAGCTTACGGTAGCGGTCACGTCTTGTACGTTTACCAGCATGTCGAGGTTCGCATCGCCATCGCAGGTGTAAACCCACGCATCGTACTGAACCGTCCAGCCGGGGAATAATGGATTGGTTACAAGACCAGCAATTTGATAATTCGGGGTCAAGTCTTCGGTAATCGTATAGCGGCTGTCCGTATGGTCGATCGTATCGCCGTCGAATACCCAAGTAAAGCGAGAGGCGGATGTACCTACCATCTTTTGTGAGGAAAGATCGATTGTCTCCCCATAAGCCACGAAACCTCCCGGACGAACCTCACCTACCGGCAACCTAACAACACCGAAGGCAGCCTCCAATTGCCGCGGGTTCTCCACGTTAGCGAACTCCAAGCACGAACCATCGGCATTGAAAGACATCAAGGCCGGGAAGTCCGCCAAATCGATCCGGGTAGTGGGTATAGGCAAGCCATATGCGGTTAATTGAGCGGCAAGGCCCGAAGCCGAAGCGCTGTTCTCTACCCCGTCAAGCATCGTCCAATTCAAGAACAACTCCTTCAAGTTTTTGTTCTTAGACAAGTCGAGAGCCGTCAAGTCCGTACTAGACACATCCAGATACTCCAGCGATGGATACTCGGATACGATCAAAGATTTCAAAGAATAGTTTCCACCCAGCATCAAAGAACGCAATACCGTATTGTTCTTCGGCAAGGTCAGTTCCTCCACCCTATTGCCTGTCAACGACAAGATCTCCAGCTTATCCAAGGCAGCGAGATCTACCTTCTTCGTAAAGCTTTCGCCCATCTCATACATATATAAATGTATCAAGCGGCGCGGGTTCTCGTCGTTCCAAACGGCTTGCGCATACAGTGAGCCCTCGTTTGTCTTCCATGCGTCGCTGCTCCACCACTCGCTCAATGCCTTGTTGTTGGAAGCGTCTACGATACGTGCCAAGGTAGCCACGTCGCTCTCGGCGAATACTTGGGGGACGGTGGTCTCCACATGGATACGTGAGGTCTCGATCTGCCAACCGGAACGTACATTGATCTCCGTGATTTCACAGAACCTCGGGTTCATCAGCTTACAATAGTAGTCTCCATACTTTTCCTCCTTGCTGTTCAGCACAAATACGCCCGGACGGTTTGGCACCGGCTTCAATGCCTCTTTCTCCTCTGTCCTATATTTGGCGTTTACCCATAGGAATACGGTCTCTATGCCATCGATCACGGCCTCCGAGGAGAGATCGATCGTATCGCCGTTCTCGAACCAGTATGGATCTCCCGGATGAGAGGGGGAAGTAAGCGTTATGCGTCCCCAACCCTCATAATTTATCTGCCGGTAGTTCTTCACCGTAGAATATCTCAAAAGAGATCCATCCGCATTCAAGTTACTCAAGTTCGGGTACTGAGCCAGATCGAGACTCTCCACGTATCCCGGCAATCCCAACGACTCCAAATTCTTCCCTACTTGTGAGGAAGGAAGCTCATACTCCGTATCTTGCAGATATAGCTGACGGATAGATGCCGGCAGGTTCTTTACCAGATCCGCGAACTGTTCTGTATGCGGCAAGGCCAAATAGGTCAAGCTCGTAACCTTGTCGAAACCTTGCAACTTCAAGTTCGGGCAGTACTCAATCTCCAGACGGCTCAATAGCTTGAAGGATGAGATATCCAGCGAAGCCAAAGGCGAATGCTCAAGGTAAAGCTCCGTCAGCTTCGAACAACCGGTAAGGTTCAGTGCCGCCAGCTTCGTATCTTGGTACCGTCCCTCCAACGTGCGATTCGTACCGAATCTAAAATATCGCAGTTCCGGACATTTGGATAGGTCAATAGAAGACAGATTCTTACTATATATATGCAAGTGCTCCAGCTTCGTGTTCTTCGATACATCCAGTTTCGAGATATTCATGTGATTCTCGCACTCGAAATGCCTCAACTCGGTGAAAGCGCTTAGGTCTAATTGAGAGATCGTATCCGTAGAGTTCCACTCGAACCAGATATATAAATGTGTCAACCGGCCTACCTCACCCGTGCTCCAGTCCGTGCGGATATTGTCTTGATAAGAGTTCCAATTCTCGCGCTCCCAGCCCTTGCTATCCACGAACTCCTTCAATTGGGTGATATTCGGGTTATCGGCAGCCAACTTCTTCAATCCGGCGATGTCCGCAGGGGAGTAGTCTGCAGAGCCACGAGCAACCTTGATCCTTGGTGTCTCCATACACCAATCTCTGTAATTATTGTTTGTGATCTCGCACTTATAATATTCGCCCGGCTTTCCTTCAAATATGAAAGCACCGTCCTTGCCAGATACCGCCTGCATAGTCGCTTTCGTCCGTTTACCAGTAGCCCGATCAATAAGGTACCATTGATATACCGATTTCACGCCACCCACCGTAGCGTAAGCGGATAGATCGATCTCCGTGCCTGCTGCGGCGTAAGCGTTATTGCCATCTACCGGAGTACCGGCCATGATCGTAGTATAACCATTCATCCAGAAATTCTCCGGTAACGAGTTCGGGAGCTTCACCGTAAACCAAGTAAGCGAATCATTACCATACAAACTCAAGCTCCGAAGTTTTGTCAAAGTGGACAAATCCAAGGATTTCAACCGGGTATTCTGCAAGTCCAACTGCTCTAACCCAGACAACGCCGATACATCCATGGTAGTGACCGTCTGTGTCCTACCATCATCGATGAAGAAGCTTTTCACCCGGCTCGTGGACTCGGTGTTCCATGTCACGCCCACGTTGTAGCCATCGTTCGATCCCCTGTCTTTCAAGTAATCCTTGTTGGAGATGAAGTTCTGCAAGTCCGAGTTCAGCGGATTGGCCTCGGCGATCGCTTTCAAAGCGGCTATATCGTCCTGTGAGTTATTGGCCGGAAAAACGAACGGTGCTTGGCCGCCATATACTATCCTATTGTCGTCCGCATCACAAATATCCACTTGAACCGTTCCGTTCCATTCCTCCGTGGCGTGAGCCATCAACGTGAATTGCGTAGCGGAGAACGAAGGAATATCTAATACGTATATAGGCTCATTATATAGACCAGTCTCTTTACTTAGGTTCTGCCCGGAAAGGGTCAAGCCTTCAGAAGGGCCATTCAGATAAATCTTCATCTTAGCGTGTTGCCCCTGCAGGAAACCAGCCTTCGTCACGTTGATCGCAAAAGGGATATCCTCGTTCAGATCGCCGGATGTACGCGACAACTCTCCCATAGCGGGAGCCTTATCACCGAGCATAAATCGTATCGTTTGCCCGGTAGAGGCTAGGGCAGCCGTGCCCATGTCTCGCGAGCTGTACACTTTTACGGTATAGTCCGCCGAACACTCCTTCGAGCTATTCATTTGCAGACGAAGCCCAACGCTATATCCATAGTCCGTCAACTTCTCGTCCGGTATCCAAAAGCCGCCATTGTCTAACGTTTGCGCCGGCTCAGAATCCTCAAAGCGGAACTCTACCCCGTCCGGATTCGCCGTGTTCGCCAGCTGTACACGTACAGCCATGCCCTTCGTGAAGTTCTCGATATTGAAATTCAAGCTCCAAGTAGCCATCGGATCCCACTTGTAGATAAAGCTATAAGCTACAGGATCCAGAGTATTGGAAAACCGTACCTCCCCTTTCGCCTGGCTCTGTGGAGCCCCGGGTGTCATTCCCGCCGGGCTCGCCGACCCGGTCATACCCCAAGCCAGCCCATGCCCCGGCCATGCGGCGCATAAACATAAGACCATCGCGATGAGCGACAACCTCATACTAATTCCTCGCAAAATTGTTTTCATAAGCAATAAATTTATAAATAGGTGTTTTGTATTCATAATACGTATCGGTATCTCTCACCATTCCCGATTTAGCGTGTCATTCGTAGGATGACCTTTTCTCCATGCGCCAAGCGCAAACACGCCGGGCCGGTATGCGGAGGAAATCCTCCGCATACCGGCCCGGCGTATACATATAATAGATCTGGGTTAGCTTGCTTGCTTGCTTGCTTGCTTGCTTGCTTGCTTGCTTGCTTGCTTGCTTGCTTGCTACACAATTATTCCGATTCACCAAACGCATACTGATAAAAAAGGTTAACATTATATATCTATCACACATCATCATATGATTTTCATATACTCTTTTAATGTATAAGACGTAGTAAATATAAGAAATAAAAAAATATGTAATAAAGACCTGCACACCCCACACCCCAAAATTCATGCTTATTGTGCGTATATAGCAGATAAGCGATTAAAAATAGCGGTTATGTGACATAAATAAATTTGAATACCATTTTGAGGGGATGGAGACGGGGCACGCCCCGTCTCTACAACTGGGTAATGAGTTAATCCTATAGACCTACTTTTTTCCTTACCAAATATCTTATTACATGGAAATTATTCCATACATTTGCCACAGTACTAATTAATAACGATTACGACTATGACAAAATTAAGCAACATCCCCGCCAAGGAAACTACGGCCAAGACCGCAAAGACACGTAAGACCAAGACCGGACCCGCAAAGCTCAAGTGGGATCCCACCAAGCCGGTGCAATTCACCCAAGAAGAGATCTGGGAACATATCCATGAGATTGAGAAGGGACCGTTCCTAACCCTAGATGAAGGTTTTAAACGTTTTGAGGCATGGAAGCAAGACCTACTCAAAAGCAGGTTATAACCAGTAGTTTATTTTGGGAAAGTTACGATAATGTATATGTTCAAGGCCTTGACTTATTTGGATTCTACCAAGCGGAATTATACGCTAACAAGATAAAATCCATCTTATACGAGTTAGACCAAACCTATCCTTATTATCCCGAATGCCGACACCTAGCCACGAAAAGCCGCATGTACCGGAACATCATCCTAGATTCACACCTTATCATCTACCGCATCACCGAGGAACGCATCGAGGTGCTGGACATCGTCCATTCAGCATCCAGCATGCGAAAGATCAAGAAGACTAGGAATATCCACATCGAATAACACAAAGAAAGGCGAGCCACCCGTAAGTGACCCGCCTCTTTTTGCTGATATATAAGGATTAAGATTGGATTAGTTGTTCTCCGGACGAAGCTTACGTACAGTAACAGCTGTCTGCCACATCTCGCTCTCGCGCAATGCCTTCAATTCAGCCTCCAATTTCTCACGATAATCCGGCTTAGAGTTTGAGTCGATAGAGATCTGAGCCTCGTTACCGCATTTTACGTTTGCGTACAATTTCTCGACAACCGGCTTGATTGCGTCGTGGAACGGACCCATCCAGTCCAAAGCGCCACGCTGGGCGGTAGTAGAGCAGTTCGCGTACATCCAGTCCATACCATTCTTGGCGAATAAAGGCATCAAGGATTGAGTCAACTCCTCGACCGTCTCGTTGAAAGCCTCGGAAGGAGTATGTCCATTCTCGCGCAATACCTCATACTGGGCCAACAACAAACCTTGGATAGCGCCCATCAAGGAACCACGCTCACCAGTCAAATCGGAAGTAGCCTCACGGATGAAAGTCGTCTCGAACAAGTAGCCGGAACCGATACCGATACCCAACGCCAACGTACGATCCATCGCCTTGCCAGTAGCGTCTTGATAGATAGCGAAAGAAGAGTTCAAGCCACGACCCTCAAGGAACATGGAACGCAAAGACGTACCAGACCCCTTCGGAGCGACCATGATCACGTCAATATCCGCGGGAGGAACAACGCCCGTACGATCGTTCCAAGTGATCGCAAAACCATGAGAGAAATACAGGGCCTTGCCAGCTGTCAAATAAGGCTTCATCGTAGGCCATACAGACATTACGGCAGCGTCGGACAACAAGCACATGATGATCGTGGCCTTGTCGCAAGCCTCCTCGATACCGAACAGAGTCTCACCCGGAACCCATCCGTCCTCAACCGCTTTATCGTAAGTCTTACCTTGGCGCTGGCCAACGATTACGTTGAAGCCATTGTCACGAAGGTTCAATGACTGTCCCGGTCCCTGTACGCCATAGCCGATAACAGCGATTGTCTCATCTTTTAATATCTCTCTTGCCTTTTCCAACGGAAATTCCTCGCGGGTCATTACATTCTCTACAACACCGCCAAAATTCATTTGTGCCATTTTCTTTTTAACTATTAATGTTTAAAAACCTATTTATGTATCTCTTTTATTATCTCCAAGTAACCGCCGCACGACAGATCGCCTTTCCCTCATGGCAAATAGCCATGTCTTGCTTATCGGGAGCGGACTCCGCCTTATGAAGCGTAAGCGGCATACCTTGTTTACCCTCGGATTGGTAGGCGATCTCCAGACGGCCGATCTCACGGGTCTTGAACTGATCGATATCGAACAAATCCAGCAGGTGCTCGATATACTTCACGCTATTGAAGTGACCGTTGATATCCAAGTCGCTGTATTTGATCGAATACGGGATTCCCTCCGCCTTATTCTCCGCCGGCATGATCTTGCCCGGCTTCTCGATCGGGCACGGACGCTCGTCGATATATTTGCCCAATGCCTCTATATCCAATAAGGTAGGACGGCGGGTCTCCACGTCGATAGCCGCCCAAATAGAACGGGCGAATCCAAAGGTTTTCCCATTCTCATCCGCCAGCTCGAAACAACGACTGGTGAAGAGGCGTCCGACCTCATCGATCCAAGTGTATAGATTAATCTTATCGAAGGCGGTAGGATATTCCTTCATCTCGATAGCCAGACGGGACAACACCCAAGCCGTATGACGCTCCGACATATCATTGAAACCGAACCCACGCTCTCCGGCATGGCTGGAAGCGGCGTGAATCAAATAGTTACCAATCATAGGGAGCGTTACACGTCCCCTGAAATCCATCAAATACGGCTCCGCCACGAAATGAAATAATCCTACTTTCTCCATATCTTATTATTGTTGCTTTTCATGTAACTTTCGCTCCATATCGGCCAACATATCGCTCAAGCGCTCCACCTTGCTCTTCGTGATAGCCACACGTCCGGAGCGGATGAATTGCAGGACACCGATCGTCTCGCTCAACTCATTGAACAAGGCTTGTGTCTCGTCATAGTGGCCACTCTTCTCCAACACCACGCAGGCCTCGTTCATCTCCAAGATACGAGCGTTGTATTTACGGATCAATCCCTCCACGGTTCCCATCTTGATGAAAAGCTCGGTACTTAGCTTATAAAGGGCGATCTCTTGATAAACCAGATCCTCATCCGTATTATAATAAGCCTTCAAGATATCCACACGTTTATCGATCTGTTTCACCACCTTATCGATCATATCCTCATCGGCGAAGGTCGTGATCGTAAACTTATGGATGCCCTTGATAGCGGACGGAGAGACGGACAGAGTCTCGATGTTCAGCTGTCGGCGTGTAAAGATAATCGTTATCTGGTTCAAAAGACCTACGATATTCTCTGAAAAGATAATAACGGTATATAATTTCTTTGTTGTCATAGCTTCATCTCCTCCTTATTTCTCGTCTCCCATAATCATGTTTGTCACGCTTCCCCCGGCAGGAACCATCGGATATACCATTCCGCAAGTCTCCACGTTAGCGACCAACACGTAAGCGCCGTCGTGGTTTAGCATCTCGGCGATAGCGTCGTCCAATTCCTCCCGCTTTTCAACGGCACGGCCAGCGATACCATAGGCTTTAGCGATCGCCACGAAATCCGGATTCTCCATGATGGTGTTTGAATAACGCTCGTGGAAGAACAATTCTTGCCACTGACGTACCATACCTAAGAAGTTATTATTAAGAATGATAATCTTCACGTTCAGTTTCTCCTGCATGATGGTACCCAATTCCTGAATCGTCATCTGCATACCCCCATCACCGGTAAAGAAGCAGACCGTACGGTCCGGAGCCCCGAACTTAGCGCCCATAGCGGCCGGCAGACCAAATCCCATCGTACCTAAACCTCCGGAAGTCACCACGCTACGGGTTTGTTTATATTTGAAATAGCGGACACCCATCATCTGGTTCTGCCCAACGTCGGTCACCAATACAGCGTCGTTACCGGTCGCCTCGGAAACCTTACGGACTACCTCGCCCATTTTCAGTTGGCCCTCGGTCGGATACAATTCCTTCTCGATTACCTTATCGTATTCCTCTTTCTCGTCCCGATCGAACTCGGCATTCCATTCCGGACGTTTACGTTCTTCCAACAACGCCGTGATCATCGGTATCGTGTGCTTGGCATTACCCAGCACCTTTACATCTACGGGGACGTTCTTACCGATTTCCGAGTTGTCGATATCCAGATGGATAATCTTGGCTTGCTTAGCGTATGTCTTTAAATCGCCAGTCACACGGTCGTCGAAACGCATACCGATAGCGATCAATACATCACACTCATTCGTTTTCCGGTTCGGCCCTACGTTTCCATGCATACCGAGCATTCCCTTGTTCAATGGGAAATCGGTTGGCAACGCAGATAAGCCCAATACCGTAGATCCGGCAGGTATATCATTCTTTTGGAGAAACGCTCTCAATTCCTCTTCCGCACCGCCTAACAATACTCCCTGCCCGACCAGACAGAAGGGTTTCTTCGCCTCATTGATTAAATCGGCGGCGGCCTTGATACGATCCTTTTTGATATCCGGCTCCGGCTGATAACTACGTACGTAATCTACCTTCTTATATTCATAGTCCACCAGCCCTACTTGCGCGTCCTTCGCTAAATCCAGCACAACTGGACCCGGACGGCCTGTAGAAGCGATATAAAAAGCACGAGAAACAGCCCATGCGATCTCCTCCGGCTTGCGGATTTGATAAGCCCATTTCGTGATCGGTTGCGTGATGCCAATCACGTCGACTTCCTGAAAAGCATCGGTTCCCAACAACGGCGAGGGTACTTGACCGGCGATTACGACCATTGGCGTACTATCCATCAGCGCATCAGCGATACCCGTGATGGTATTCGTAGCGCCCGGGCCGGAAGTAACCAACGTCACTCCTACCTTGCCGGATACACGGGCATATCCTTGAGCCGCATGGGTAGCGCCTTGCTCGTGGCGCACCAATACATGCCTCAACTGGTCCCTATAATCATATAAACTGTCGTAAATAGGTATCGCCTGTCCGCCGGGATAACCGAAGATAGTATCTACTCCTTCAGCAATCAACGCTTTCAGCAAAGCTTCCGAACCGGTTATCTTTTGTTTCTCCATAAGAAATAACGTGTTTAATGTATATTATTGGCTTTAATCTTCAACAATCCTTACACCTCCCTTATCGGCGGAGCTAACCATCTTCCCGTACGCTCTCAACGCTTTCGAGACCTCACGCTGACGCGTCGGCGGCGTAAAGGCTTTCTTTCCACGCGCCTCTTCCGCTTTACGGCGCTCGGCCAACTCCTCGTCGCTCAGCCGCACGTTGATGGAACGTTCCGGGATATTGATCTCGATGATATCCCCGTCTCTCACCAGTCCGATAGCGCCACCGGAAGCGGCCTCAGGAGAGATATGCCCGATAGAAAGACCGGACGTACCGCCACTGAAACGACCATCCGTGATCAAGGCGCACTCCTTACCTAAGTGACGGCTCTTTATATAAGAGGTAGGATATAACATCTCTTGCATTCCCGGCCCTCCTTTCGGACCCTCATACGTGATGACGACCACATCGCCTGAAACGACCTTGCCTCCTAAAATGCCCTCGCAAGCGGCATCCTGTGAATCGAAGACTTTCGCCGGGCCGGAGAATTTCCAAATACTCTCATCCACGCCGGCGGTTTTTACGACACATCCGTCCAAGGCGATATTCCCTCTCAAAACAGCCAAGCCGCCATCCTTGGAATAAGCGTGCTCCACGTCACGGATACAACCTTCGGCACGATCCGTATCTAATTCCTTATAATAAGATTCTTGGGAACCCATCTGGATACTGAACCGATGAGCGGGAGCGCTCTTGTATTTACGGATCGCCTCCTCCGTTACGTTCGGGGAAGTGACGGCGTATTTATCAACAGCCTCGGCCAAGGTCAGGCCGTCCGCACGTCTCGTGCTGCCATCCACAAGCCCGGCTTTCATCAACTCGTTCATGATACCGAGGATTCCACCGGCACGGTTTACGTCTTGTACATGATAAGTGTGCGTATTCGGGGCTACCTTACACAGGCAAGGTGTCTTGCGGGATAACATATCGATATCCTCCATATGAAAATCGGCGCCGGCTTCTTGTGCCACGGCCAATAAGTGAAGCACCGTATTGGTAGACCCCCCCATGGCGATATCCAGCGACATGGCGTTCAAGAAAGCCTGACGGGTAGCGATGTTGCGAGGTAACACGGAATCATCCCCGTCACGATAGTATTTGTAAGCGTTCTCAACGATTTGCTTAGCCGCATCACGGAAAAGTTGGATACGGTTCTTATGGGTAGCCACGATCGTCCCGTTCCCCGGAAGCGCCAGACCGATCGCCTCGTTCAAGCAGTTCATAGAGTTAGCGGTAAACATACCGGAACAACAACCGCAACCCGGACACGCATGGCGTTCCACCTGCTCGATACGCTCATCGCTTACCGATGTATCGGCGGACTCAATCATCGCGTCGATCAAATCCAGATGGCGGCCATCCAGCTCACCTGCCTCCATCGGGCCACCGGACACGAACACCGTCGGGATATTTAATCGCATGGAAGCCATAAGCATACCCGGCGTGATCTTATCGCAATTGCTGATGCAAACCATAGCGTCCGCCTTATGGGCATTTACCATATATTCCACGCTGTCCGCGATAATGTCGCGTGAAGGAAGCGAGTAAAGCATCCCATCGTGCCCCATAGCGATACCGTCGTCGATAGCGATCGTATTAAATTCAGCGGCGAAACAACCTTGTTTCTCGATCTCGGCCTTGACCAGTTGCCCGATCTCATGCAAATGCGTATGCCCCGGCACGAACTGGGTAAATGAATTTACGATAGCGATAATAGGCTTGCCGAACTGTTCCTCTTTCATCCCGTTGGCACGCCATAGCGCACGGGCTCCGGCCATCCTACGACCTTCGGTGCTAAATGAGCTTCTTAACGGATTCTTCATCTCTTTCCTATTTTTTGTTCGTAGAGCGCTTTATCCACGCCTCTACCTTGATTTATTTATAATAAAAAAGCCTTTCCCTATATGGAGAAAGGCTTAAGAAATATCTCTACGACTTCACAACTTCTTACACACCTTTCTCCTTACCTACTAATGACTAGAAGGACCACCACGAGAATAATATGCAATACGTTGTTCATCATCTTTTCTTATTGTCTTTGTTTGTTTGACGCTGCAAATGTAGAACAATAATTGATATGCGCAAAGGATTTAAAAGAAAATTCTTCATTTTTCTTTCAATTCTCAAGCAAATACCATTTTAGGATTGCATTTTAACAGGAGCAAGAGTGTATTACTTAGGAATCGGAAGGTATAGAAGGGAAAAAACTTCGATTTCCAAACAGAAACAGTAAAAAGACAAATGTTATCTAAAACAGATTCCAGATAACATTTTTATCAGATAACACGACTTACGATAACACGTATCTCATAAGAAAATCCTATTCTAGCGATAAAAAAGATACATATAAACTCTAAATCACATATTTATTAACACTTGTAGACTATAAATAGCCTTGAAAAAATTCATAATAGTGTTCTAGAAAAAACATAAGGAAGTTTTCTGAAGAACATAAGGAATAAATTTCATCTAGTATCGGACTAAATTTTGTTAACATTCGAATGAAAATCACCTAAAATCAAGACTAAATCCGGCATAACCCACGCTAGAAGCAGCTCAAGCAAAGACATTTTCAAAATGACTTTCAGACAGAGAAAGCCTTAAATACTCAACCGATAGACAGCTATTCAAACATCAATCATAAAAAAGACCAACAACACCTGCATTCAAACATCATTCTGATTTACACAACCATCAAATGCTTGCGCTTTTTCCGTGCGACCAAGCCCCCGCCCCATAATTCATCACCCACAGAGAGCAATAATAACACTTTGACATTTTGCCAGTTCACGGTTTGATAAGCCATTTAAGTAAACGATTCATTAAATATATCGCCGATTTCCTAATATACAGCATTTCATACTTTGATTTGGATAAACAATAAATATAATAATTTGTATCTTTGACCCCAATAGCAATTAAGAAACTGATCGTTAATAAAAATATGAAACACTACAACTTCGACGAAGTTATCGAACGGCATGGGACGAGTTGCGTGAAATTCGACCGTTTGAAAGAGATGTTCGGTGACGAGAATCTGATACCACTATGGGTGGCGGATATGGATTTCCGCACACCGGACTTTATTGTAGAGGCCCTGAAGAAACGTTGTGAGCACGAGATATTCGGCTATACATTCGGCTCCGACGAGTATTACGAGAGTATCATCAATTGGGTACACTACAAACATAACTGGAAAATACAACGGGAATGGATCAGCTATATCCCGGGAATCGTAAAGGGAATCGCTTTCGCTATCCAATGCTTTACGCAAAAAGGAGATAAGGTCATCATCCAGCCCCCTGTTTATCATCCGTTCCGCATCGTTCCGGAGAAAATGAAGCGTGAGGTCGTTTATAATCCGCTAAAGATGGTAGACGGCATCTATGAGATGGATTTCGATCATCTTGAATCTATTATAGATGATAAATGCAAGGTATTGATCCTCTGCAACCCTCACAATCCGGGCGGGATCGTCTGGAAAAAGGAAACCTTGGTCCGATTGGCCGAGATTTGCACCAAGCACAATATTTTGGTTATCTCCGATGAGATTCATGCGGAAATGGCCTATCCTCAGTATACGCATTATCCATTTGCCTCCGTATCGGATACTGCCGCTTCTTGCAGCGTAACTTTCATGGCACCGAGCAAGACGTTCAATATCGCCGGTATCGTGACTTCCTACGCAATCGTACCCAATGATCGCATCCGGGAAGAATTTTACTCTTTCCTTGAGGCCGGAGAGTTTGGCGATGGCACGATCTTCGCTTATACGGCGACAACCGCCGCTTACACCTATGGCGCCGAATGGTTGCAACAAATGCGAATGTATATCATGGAGAATGTACGTTTCGTGGAAGAGTTCATGAAACTACATCTCCCCAAGATAAAAGTTTACCAGCCCCAAGCCTCCTTCCTCGTTTGGTTGGATTGCAGGGAACTGGAATTAAGTCAAGATGAACTCGTACACCTGTTCAAAGACAAAGCCGGACTAGCGCTGAACGACGGAAGTATCTTCGGTCCCGGGGGAGAAGGCCATATGCGTTTGAACATTGGTTGCCCCCGCTCTGTTTTAGATAAAGCGATGAACGCTCTTAAAAAGGCGGTGGATAAGAAATAAAATCGTATCTTTGCGAGCATTTCTATACATATTTAAAATACAAGACAAATGAAAATTACAGCAAACAAATACGTTGCGGTTACATACGACCTGAACGTTGGCGAAGGTGAAGAACGTGAGTTAATGGAAAAAGCGACGGTCGAGGCTCCTTTGAAATTCATCTACGGAACAGGCATGATGCTTCCGGCATTCGAGAAAGCCTTGAACGGGCTGGAAGTAGGTGGCACGTTCAACTTCTCCATCGAGCCAGCCGAGGCTTATGGCGAATATAACGAGGAGCACGTATTGGATCTTCCGAAGAATATCTTCGAGGTGGACGGTAAATTCGACGCCGAGATGATCAAGGAAGGTAATACCGTACCGATGATGGATTCTAATGGCAACCGTATGAACGGCTCTGTATTGGAAGTGAAGGATGATATCGTGGTAATGGACTTCAACCATCCGTTGGCTGGCGAGACTTTGCATTTCAGCGGCGAGGTAATCGACGTACACGAACCGACAGCGGAAGAGATCGCAGCCTTCTCCGCTCCCGCAGGTGGATGTAGTTGCGGTTGCGACGATTGCGGTAGCGATTGTGGCGATAACCACGAGGGTGGTTGTGGTTGTGGTGGATGCCACTAAATAATGGGAAATTGAGAATTGAAAATTGAAAATTAGGAGAAGTGCCTAATCATCGGCTTTTGATTCTCAATTTTCAGTTTTCAATTTTCAATTAGACAAAACGGTGAATACTTTTGGTAATATTTATAGATTAACATCGTTCGGCGAATCGCACGGCCCCGGTATCGGCGGCGTGATCGACGGATGCCCAGCCGGGATCGAATTAGATACGGCATTCATCCAGCAAGAGCTGAACCGTCGTAAACCGGGACAATCCCGTATCACGACCCCCCGTAAAGAGGATGATGAGGTACAATTTCTTTCCGGCATCTACGAGGGAAAGACAACCGGTACGCCGATAGGTTTCATCATCTGGAACAAAAACCAACATTCCTCGGACTATGACAATATGAAAACGGTTTACCGTCCTTCCCATGCTGATTATACCTATCAAACGAAATATGGAATCCGTGATCCCCGTGGAGGTGGACGTTCGTCCGCCCGGGAAACGATCGCTCGTTGCGTGGCTGGGGCCATCGCTAAACTCGCCCTTAAGCAATACGGCATACAGATCCAAGCTTATACCTCGCAGGTCGGCCCGATCCAATTAGCGGGTAGTTACCAAGATTATGATTTAAGCTTGACGGAGGAGAGCGACGTACGTTGCCCGGACCCGAAGACCGCCTCAGAGATGGAAACCTTGATCGCCGAGGTCAAATCAAAAGGAGATACGATCGGCGGTATTATTACCTGTGTGGCGAAAGGGGTTCCCGTCGGATTGGGAGAGCCTGTGTTCGGCAAGTTACATGCCGCGTTGGGACATGCGATGCTTACGATCAACGCCGTGAAGGGCTTCGAGTATGGAGACGGATTCAACGCCGCCTTCTTCCGCGGATCGGAAAGGAACGATCGCTTTTTCAATGATAACGGGCATATCAATACTCGTACCAATAATTCCGGCGGTATCCAAGGAGGGATCTCCAACGGACAAGATATTTATTTCCGGGTAGCCTTTAAATCGGTCGCTACGATCTTGATGGAACAAGAAACGGTTAACATGGAGGGAGAGGATACGATATTAAAGGCACGCGGACGTCATGATCCATGCGTATTGCCTCGTGCGGTACCTATCGTCGAGTCTATGACCGCCATGACTTTATTGGATTATTTATTGATCCAGAAGACACGGGAAAACTTTTAAGACTAATTCTATATGGCTTGGATTCTGTTAATTATAGCCGGATTATTCGAGATCGGCTGGCCGCTGGGCTTTAAATTAGCAAGTATGCATTCCAAATATTTTATTTGGTTTATAGGTTTATCGATCTTATCCATGGGCTTAAGCGGTTATTTCTTATATCTCGCCCAGAAAAGCATCCCGATCGGTACGGCTTATGTAATCTGGACCGGGATCGGGGCTATAGGGACTGTTCTTCTTGGAATCTTGTTTTTCCATGATTCCGCGAATATATTCAGATTATTGTTCTTATCCTTGATATTGATAGGGATCGTCGGCCTGAAATTAGTCCATTAATCCGGGAGAAAAACACCAGTATTCGCATAGCCTCACGGCAGTATCGGTGTGAACTTACGCCAGTATAGGCGTAGGGCTATGCGGATACCGGCGTTAAACGATGCGGTTATTCATGATGGTAAGGCTCGTTATTCAAGATCGTCATCGCCCGGTAAATCTGCTCGATAAAGATCAATCGGATCATCTGGTGGGAAAAAGTCATCTTGCTCAACGAGATCTTTTCCGATGCCGCCTTATACACGGCCTCACTAAAACCGTAAGGACCGCCCACCACAAATACCAAGCGTTTCGGGACCGTATGCATTTTCTTTTCCAGATAAGTAGAAAATTGCATGGAGGTGAACTCCTTCCCTTTCTCGTCCAGCAACACCAAATAATCGCCGGGCTGCAAAGCCTTTAAAATCAATTCGCCCTCTTTCTCCTTTTGCTGCGCCTCTGAGAGGTTCTTCACGTTCTTTATATCCGGTATGACTTCCATTTCAAAGGGTATATAATGCGTCAAGCGATTTTTATACTCATTGATAGCCTCCACAAAATAACCGGCATCCGTCTTACCAATCACAATCAGTCCAATCTTCATCTACTTACATTTACAGGTTTAGAAAGGCTAAGTTACAAGAAAAATACATACCTTTGCCACTAATTACTCAATAAAATAAAGAAAGCTTATGAAACGACTCTTACTTACATTCGCCTTGATATTCGCATTCGCATGTGCGCAGGCGGCGGATATTACCAGTATATCAAATGCTTTCAAGGCAGGAAATGCCTCCTCTCTATCCGGTGCTATGGATAAGGTGGTGGATGTAGCCTTGCCCGGTTCCTCTAAGAAATGTAACGGAAGTGAGGCCGTCTCTATGTTGTCCTCATTTTTCAGTTCGAATAAGCCTTCCGGATTCTCGGTCGTACATCATGCGGATAAAAAGGAAAGCGGTTTCCTTGTCGGAAAGCTTCCGACGTCTTCCGGTGAGTACCGTGTAAACATCACGTACCGTGCCGAAGGGAATACAGCGATTATACAATCAATCAGAATAGAATAAAAGATGGACAAACTTATTGACGACTTAATCAAATTAGCGTTTGCCGAGGATATTGGCGATGGTGATCATACCACCTTATGTTGCATCCCCGAGACAGCGATGGGGAAAAGCCAGCTGATCATCAAGGAAGATGGCGTATTGGCCGGCGTGGAAATGGCTAAACGTATCTTCCACGACTTCGATCCGGAACTAAAAATGACGGTCTTTATACAAGACGGAGCCGAAGTGAAAAAAGGGGATATAGCGTTCGTGGTGGAAGGTAAGATCCAATCCTTATTGCAGACCGAGCGGTTGATGCTGAACGTTATGCAACGCATGAGCGGTATCGCTACTACGACCCGTAAATACGCCAAGGCGTTGGAAGGCACCAAGACACACGTTTTGGATACTCGCAAGACAACTCCCGGTATGCGTATGATCGAGAAAGAGGCCGTACGTATCGGTGGCGGCATGAACCATCGCATCGGTTTGTTCGATATGATCTTATTGAAAGATAATCATGTGGATTTCGCCGGAGGCATCGAGCAGGCGATCACACGTGCGCAAAACTATCTGAAAGAGAAAGGAAAGAGCCTAAAGATCGAGATCGAGGTTCGTAACTTCGACGAGTTGGAACAAGCCATGAAAGTAGGCGGTATCGATCGTATCATGTTGGATAATTTCAATATCGAGAATACAAAAGAAGCGGTTCGCCGCATCAACGGACGTTTCGAGGTAGAGTCTTCCGGCGGTATCACGTTCGACACATTACGTGATTACGCGGAATGTGGCGTAGACTTCATCTCCGTAGGGGCTTTGACTCACTCCGTGAAGAGCTTGGATATGAGCTTCAAAGCCTGCTAAAACGAAAAACGATCATTCTATAAAAAAACAGCCTTGAGAAGATCAACTTCTTGAGGCTGTTTTTCTATATCTACCCTATTATCTTGATTCACTATCATTTCTGATAGAACTATTATCATTTTTAAAACATTGCCATTCCTTCCTTTCCCGTACTTTTAAGAACAAATTATTCAACCTAAAAATAGTATCATGAAAGAATTGAAAATGTTTATAGATGGCAGATTCATTGAGAATGAGTCTGGGAAATGGATCAAGGTATTGAATCCTTCTACCGAAGAGGTTATTTCACTGATGCCCGACGGGACGGTTGAAGATGCCAGAAAAGCGATCGATGCCGCAGAGAAAGCGCAGAATCAATGGGAAAGAACACCCTCTATAGAAAGGGCGGCTTATCTGACAAAGATAGCGGCAGGCATCCGTAAGAGAGAGAAGGAACTGACCGACATCATCGTCCGTGAAGGAGGCAAAACCCAAGGACTCGCCAATGTTGAAGTTCTTTTTACCGCGGATTATATGGATTACATGGCAGGCTGGGCCCGTCGGTACGAAGGGGAAATCATTCCCAGTGACCGCCCTCATGAAAACATTTTCTTATTTAAGAGACCGATTGGAGTAACGACAGGTATCCTACCTTGGAATTTCCCATTCTTTCTAGTCGCTCGTAAAGCCGCTCCGGCCTTGATCACCGGAAATACGATCGTGATAAAACCTAGCCAGCTTACGCCAGAGAACGCATACGTATTCGCACAGATCGTGGAGGAGGCAGGTTTGCCTGCCGGTGTTTTCAATCTGGTAAATGGACGGGGTAGCGTGATTGGGCATGAACTCGCGGCGAATCCGAAAGTAGGTATGGTTAGTCTGACTGGAAGCGTGGGAGCCGGACAACAAACCATGGCAGCTGCCGCTCCTAATATCACGAAAGTTTCTCTGGAGTTAGGAGGTAAAGCCCCGGCTATCGTGATGAAGGACGCAGATATCGATCTTGCTGTTAAGTCTATTATTGCCTCTCGTGTGATCAATACCGGACAGGTATGTAATTGTGCCGAACGGGTTTATGTAGACAAAGCGATAAAAGAGACCTTCATGGAAAAACTAGTCGCCGGCATGAAGCAGGTAAAAGTAGGAAATCCCAATGAGGTCGCGGATCTGGATATGGGACCGCTTATTGAAGCCAGCGCATTGGAGTCTATGGAGAAAAAAGTAGAGAGAGCGATCCAACAAGGTGCTAGGCTACTGTGTGGTGGCCATAGGATCGGTACAAAAGGATATTTCTTCGAACCGACCGTTTTGGATTGTGTTACACAGAAAATGGATATCATACAAGAAGAGACTTTTGGCCCCATACTGCCGGTTGTCGAATATTCAGATATCAACGACGCTATCGCATGGGCGAATGATTGCGAATATGGATTGACATCTTCCGTATATACACAAAACTTGGATAACGCATTCAAGGTAATGCGTTCCTTAAAATTCGGGGAGACTTATATTAACCGTGAGAATTTTGAGGCTATGCAAGGCTTCCACGCGGGATGGCGTAAATCCGGAATCGGTGGTGCGGACGGAAAACATGGACTTGAGGAGTATTTGCAAACTCAAGTGGTTTATCTTGAGACAAAGGAATAAAAATAAGACTAAAGATCCCTCTTCTTGGGATCTTTAGCATATCTACTTAATCTAACGTCAAATTAAATTCATCCCTCAAACGACCCAAGGTAGGATTTATCTTCATCAGCAACTCTAGCTTCTCCGTGGATGTATAAGCCAAATGCTTCTCATTTCCCTCTACGATCCGGACACGCATCTGGATACGGCTATTAGTAAGATGCTGGCGGAGAAATGGCAGGATATGGATCGCGTTATTGATCAATTCCTCTTGCTGCCCCGGGTTATGTACAGCTACCTCAAAATAATAATTCTCTTGCAAGGTAGGCTTGCAATTGATCATCGTATTCTTAAGATACACTTTCTTGTCAATCGTTGCGGCGTAATTATCCCATTCACGAACCAAGGAATCATTGTCAAAGGGAGTTACTACCTCCTTTACGTTCGTTGTCGCTTGTTGAACGGTTTGTTGCTTAGGCTTCTCCACTCCGATCTCCTTCATGGAGATTCCCATCGGACGAGCCGTTCTACGAACCGGATTAGGCGCTGTAGACGGAGGTGGCGCAGGAACCGAGCTCGGCATGTGCGTACTCATAACTTGTGGAGCACCGGCCGCTGCCGTAACTGAAGGAGCTTGAGGCGGCTGTTGAGGCTTCCCGCTATTCACCGCTTGAGAAGCTGGATTCGTCCCGGCGATCGGCTCAATCAGCGCTTTTTTTTTATCGTCGGCGGCTACCTGTGTTAATTGACAGAGCTGAATCAACGTCAATTCCAATAAAAGACGCTTATTGCGGCTGGCACGATAATTCAAATCACACGTATTCGCTAGCTCTATCGCCTTGAACAGAAGTTGATCCGGACAATGTTTCGCCATCTCCTTATATCGTTCACGTATAGAAGCCCCCACCTCGAATAGCACCAAGGTGGACTCATCCCGGCATACCAATAAATCCCGGAAATGCCCGGCCAAACCGGTTATGATATTCTGCCCGTCGAATCCTTTGCCTAATATCTCGTTCAAGATCAATAAAGATGCCCGCACATTGCCAGATAAGATCGCATCCGTCAGACGAAAATAATACTCATAATCCAGCACGTTCAAGTTATCGATAACCGCTTGATACGTGATATTGCCATTCGTGAAACTTACCACTTGGTCAAAGATAGACAAAGCGTCGCGCATACCTCCATCCGCTTTCTGGGCGATCACGTTCAAGGCTTCCGGTTCCGCTGTTACCCCCTCCTGCGAAGAGACATATTGCAGATGCTCCACCATGTCGGCGATGGATATACGGGAGAAATCATAGATCTGACAACGGGAAAGGATCGTGGGAAGCACCTTGTGCTTCTCGGTCGTAGCCAAGATAAAGAGAGCATGATGCGGAGGTTCCTCCAATGTCTTCAAGAATGCGTTGAAAGCGGCGGTCGTCAACATATGAACCTCGTCAATAATGAAGACTTTGTATTTACCGATTGGAGGCGGGATACGCACTTGGTCGATCAAGGTACGGATATCGTCCACCGAGTTATTCGAGGCGGCATCCAGTTCATGGATATTGTAAGAACGCTGCTCATTGAAAGCCCGGCACGACTCGCACGCATTGCAAGCCTCGCCATCCGCCGTCGGATTCAAGCAATTGATTGTCTTCGCAAAGATACGGGCACACGAGGTCTTTCCTACTCCACGAGGACCGCAAAACAGATAAGCATGCGCTAATTTGTTACTTTGTATCGCGTTTTTCAGCGTAGTGGAAAGAGACTTCTGCCCTACTACACTCCGGAAAGTGGACGGGCGATATTTTCTTGCCGATACAATATAATTATCCATTCTCTGCTTTTTATTGATAAGACAAAGATAAACAAAATAATTCATTATCTTCGCGAAAACGATGTTTCGATGTCACGCATAAAAGAGTTTTACATAAAGTATCTATCGTGGATCAACGCTTATTGGTTGGTTACCATCGTGTTCCTTATCGTCACCTTTACGGTGGGCGATAGCAGCCTGTATAAACGCTATACGTACGACGAGAAAATACGCGGCTTGGAGAAAGAGATCAAACATTATCAAAAGGAGATCGAGATCAACAGCAAGAAATTAAACGACCTGCATACGGACAAGGAGGGACTGGAACGTTTCGCCCGTGAAGAGTATTTTATGAAAAGGTCGAACGAGGATGTTTTTATTATCAAGGACAAATAAATGAATCAACAAATCAGATCGATTATTTTCGGCGTAGCGGGATTACTCGTATTAGCCGGTGCCGTATTGTTTCTTACTCATTGGGCTGTCGCCCCTTATTTATTCGCTGCCGGTGCGGCGGGTATAGCCGTTTGCTATCTGACCCTTCCGGTTAAGGACTTGGACTTTCGTCGCCGTCGGCTCCACCGTTTCAACGTATTCGCCGGACTTCTAATGATCGTATCTTCCGGCTTTATGTTCAACAACCGTACCGAGTGGATCCTTTGCTTGAGCGTAGCCGCTATCTTACAAGTATATACCGCTTTCGTTACTCCTAAAGAGTAATTGGCCGCAAAACGCAGTCTCGACCGATGAATATATACTGACCAGGCCAACGCAGTATATATTACTTTGCAGATACAGTATATCTTCTATAAAATCCCCGGTAAGTACCGTTAAAAAGGGTGTATCAAACGTTCCTTTGATACACCCTTTCTTTTATAAATTCTATTAATAGCTTACTTGGCCGGAGAGGAATAATTCTTATTCAAGTATTCCAGCAATTCGCCTGTGATATCATAGGAATCGCCAGCCAAAAGGATATTATCTCCTACCGTATTGCTGAATACCACTTGATAGCCCCTACCCAGATTGAAAGCCTTCAATTGAGAAACAACCGTATCGCGTAATTGCTCGTTCAACTTCTGCTGCTCTTGCATCAACTCTTGAGCCAATTGGTTATCTAAGTTCTGCAACTCTTGTTGCTTATTCAATAAACGTTGTTGCTCTTGCTCCGCCCTCTCACGGGTAAGGAAAGCGTTATTTTCTACCTTACGCTGGAAATCTTGCATCTCGCCTTGTAAACTACGGGCTTTCTGGGTGATGTTAGCACGGGAATTCTCTTGTTTCTTCAAGATGATCTCGTTCAGATCCTTGGAATAATTGTAATTAAGTAACAGGGAATCCACATTTACATAAGCGATCGGAAGTAAGGCCGTTGTGTCTCCCGCTGACGCGAATGTTCTTGTTACGCTTGATTCTTTCTTGCCGGAAAATTGCATAATATACAAGATTACGACAGCCACCGCTAGCACACCGTTAATAACGTAGTTAATGTTCTTCATAAAGTGCAATTTAAATCTTATTTTTTTATTCTTTTATTTCGTTCATGATGTCATAGAGCCCCTTTTGCTTAACCGCCATACGATCCATGGTCTTCGCGCAAAATATACCTTTCTTACCCAACGCCCTGTTTCCTTCGATATGCGTATTCGGGAACCTTCCTCCCTTTTTCAACAGCACTTTTATCGATAGCAACACGACGCTGATAACAAGAATTATGACCGTAAATAATAACGTTGTAAGCATTTTCTCTATATTTGTGGACGCAAATATAAGAGTTTAAGTGATTACTAAGTGTCTTTTTGGCATTTTATTCTACTTTTTTTCGAACTAAGCTCTTTCAGTTGCGGTTTTATTAACTTTAGAGTAACATCTATAATACATTGTAACATTATGAAGATTACTGATTTAAAGCCTACTATCGTATGGAAGTTCTTCCATCAAGTAACCCAAGTGCCTCGCCCCTCAAAAAAGGAAGGCAAAATGATTGAATTCCTAGAATCATTCGCGAAAGAGTACAAAATAGCTATCAAGAAAGATGAAGCCGGCAACCTTTTAATGTCAAAGCCTGCCACTCCGGGAATGGAGGATCGTCCGGTAGTCGTATTGCAGTCTCACATGGATATGGTTTGCGAGAAAAATAACGGTACGAAACACGATTTCGACAATGATCCGATCGAGACGATCGTCGACGGCGAATGGCTGCGTGCCAACGGCACTACTTTGGGAGCCGATAATGGTATCGGTGTAGCGGCCGAGTTGGCTTTGCTTGCCTCCGATGATATCCAACACGGTCCGATCGAATGTTTGTTCACGGTAGACGAAGAAACAGGTTTGACTGGAGCGAAAGCCTTGAAAGAAGGTTTCATGACCGGAGATATCTTGTTAAATCTCGATAGCGAGGACGAGGGAGAGATCTTTATGGGTTGCGCCGGAGGTAAAGACACACAAGCGACTTTCCATTACGAGCCAGTTCCTACGTCCGATAAGATGCAGTATTTCCGTATCGACGTGAAAGGGCTGAATGGCGGTCACTCCGGTGGCGAGATCCACAAAGGATTAGGCAATGCCAACAAGATCTTGGTTCGTTTCTTATTCTTATTGAAAAAGAAATATGATTTCGTTCTTTGCTCTATCGATGGAGGAAACTTACGTAACGCAATCGCTCGCGAGGCACACGCCGTGCTCGGCTTGCATCCGGAAAATAAGGAGGATGTACGTATCTTGCTGAACCATTTCGCCGCCGACGTTGAAAATGAGTTGAAACATGTAGATCCGAACGTTCAGTTAGCGATGGAGTCCACGGATCGTCCGGAGTATCATATCGACAATGCCACCGCCGAGAAATTAATCTACGCCTTGCACGCTTGTCCGCACGGCGTAATCGGTATGAGCCACGATATAGAAGGCTTGGTAGAGACTTCTACCAACCTTGCTTCCGTAAAGATGAAAGAAGGCAATACGATCTTGATCGGTACCAGCCAGCGTAGCTCTATCGAATCATGCAAGATCGCTATCGCCAATACGGTAGCCTCCACGTTCCTATTGGCTGGAGCAGATGTAAAACATGGCGACGGCTATCCGGGATGGGCCCCGAACCCCGACTCTAAGATCTTGAAGATCGCACAGGAGACTTACAAACGCCTATTCAACAAAGACGCCAAGATCATGGCCATCCACGCCGGATTAGAGTGCGGTTTGTTCTTGGAAAAATATCCGAAACTGGATATGATCTCTTTCGGGCCTACTTTGCGTGACGTACATTCACCCAACGAGCGTATCGAGATCGCTACGGTCGGTTTATGGTGGAGCCACCTTCTTGAATTATTAAAGAGCATCCCCGCAAAATAAACCAACGTTTTTTGCGTTATAAGAAGAGGAAAGACACGATAACCGTGTCTATCCTCTTTTTTTATGTTAATGTCTTGCAACTTTTTTATGATAATTTTGTTTATCTATTGAAACAAGAACACAAGATATTTACAGTTAACATTTACGAAAATGAAAAGATTAACGATAACGCTATTTATACTCGCGACGCTTCTGTTGAACATGCTTCCGGCATGCGACGGTTTGGATGATCATTATTCCACCAACCCGACTTACCGGCTAAGCTTCTCGACAGACACGCTCGCTTTTGACACGATCTTCAGTACGATCGGTTCTACCACTCGTCAATTTATGATCTACAATAAAAATAGTGAACCTCTGAGCATTGAGTCCATCATGCTGGCCAGTGGAGAGGCTACCGGCTTCCGCATGAATGTGGATGGACGCAAAGGTAGCTCATTTAATAATGTAGGGATACTCGCCAACGACAGCATGTATGTATTCGTGGAAGTAACGGTCGATCCGAATGGGGGCAATCAACCTCTGTTGATACAGGATTCCGTACTTTTCACCGTGAATGGCATCCGTCAATCCGTATTATTGGAAGCCTATGGGCAGGATGTTAATCTTTACAAAGGCGGTGTTACGATTACAAAAGATTCTATCCTCACGGCTAATCGTCCTTATTTGATCTACGATAGTTTGGTTATCGCTAAAGGGGTTTCATTGAATATCGAGAAGGGGGCTACTTTCTATATGCATGATAAAGCGAGCCTGATCGTTCACGGCTCCATGAACGCTTTAGGCACCTTGGATGAGCCTATCACTTTCCGAGGCGACCGTTTGGATTATATACTAAATGATATATTACCGTATGACCGGACTCCCGGACAATGGGGAGGCATTACCTTTAAGGCGGATAGCTACGGGAATGTCTGGGATAATGTAATCGTACGTAATGGTACCTCCGGTGTATATTGCGAGCCTTCCACCCCGGACCGGCCAAAGATCAAGATAAACAACTCACAGATCACGAATATGGGGAGCGATCTATTCTTCGCCATCAATTGTGATGTTATCGCTACAAATACGGAATTCAGCAATGCCGGAGGAAGTGTACTCACTTTAGTCGGTGGTAAATATTACTTCGCTCACTGTACGATGGCTAATTACATGAGTTTAACCAAAAGGGAAATGGCCAGCGAGACTGTTCCTTTGGATAGTAAATGCCTGTACTTGCTCAATAACGTAACAGTAGACGGAAATGGCCCGTATCCTATCACGCAAGCTTATTTTGACAATTGCACTATCGATGGAAGTTACGATGTCGAATTAAAAGCAGATGGCAGTACAGATTTCGATTATCGGTTCAATCACTGTGCGCTTAAAGCCAAAGAATCCTCCAGCGATCACTTCAAGGAGGTCTTGTTTATCAAAAAGACTCCTTCCTATCGGAAAGTAGGAGGCAAGCAAAATAAATACACCTATGATTTCCGGCCAGATTCCGTATCGACTACCGGAGTCGGAAAAGCAGATCCCGAGATAACGAAGAATTATCCGATCGATCGTTACGGTGTCAACCGGCTAACCAGTTCGAACGGCCCGACCATAGGAGCCTACGAGTTTGTTCAGGAAGAGACCGAAGATTCAAACGAATAAGAATACATTACATATTAACAATTAATCAAAGCTTTAACTATGAAGATTTTTATGTTTTTTCTTTTATTCTTTGCCTCCCCTCCGTTATTTGCCCAAGCTACGTTCAAGGTCATGACCTATAATGTGGAGAACTTTTTCGACACAAGGGATAATCCAACCAAGAATGACGATGAATTTCTACCTTCCGGCAACCGGTACTGGACACAAAGCCGCTACTATCATAAGCTACAACAAATAGCGAAAGTAATAAGCGCTGCCGGGGAATGGAGCACACCGGCCTTAATAGCTCTTTGCGAAGTCGAGAATGACTCCGTCCTGTCTCATCTTACCCGTCGCACACCGCTCCGCTGGCAGGATTACCGATATATTATCACTCAAAGCCCCGATCCCAGAGGTATTAATATCGCTCTTCTTTATCAACGAGATCAATTCTTTTATTTACGACATGAATCCATTCCAATTCGTTTTTCCGGGAACAAACACAAATTAACCCGAGATATCCTACACGTATATGGAAAGATCATAACAGGCGATACCTTAGACGTTTTCGTGTGTCATTTCCCCTCCCGCTATGGAGGAGAAAAAGAAAGTGAAAAGGATCGTTTTGACGCGGCCCGCACTTTACGGGGATCTAGCGATTCCCTGTTACTGATACGAGAAAAACCGCAGATACTCATTATGGGAGACTTCAATGATACCCCTCAAGACAGAAGTATTTCCGAGATATTCGCTGCCCAAGCCTTTCCTGAAAATACGCAGATCACAGATTCCACATCTTGTACCTATTATAATTTGTTCGCAAGCCCCTATATAACTCAATTCCCGGGTAGTCATAAATACCAAGGCGAATGGAGCCAACTCGATCAAATAATCGTAAACCGGGATCTCATCACGCAAGAGTCTTCCATGCATATCATTCCGGAAAGCATCCACATATTCGCTCCCGATTTTTTATTGACTAAGGATAAAACATGGCGGGGGGTACGTCCTTTTCGAACCTATTACGGCTTTAAATATGAGGGCGGTTTTAGTGACCACCTGCCATTAGTCATCGATTTCCAAATATGCCCGTAAAAACACGTACGTGTTTTCCATAGACACAAAAAACACTATCTTTGTATCACAAAATACGTAATACCTATGAATATTAGATCCATATATCTAGCCGGTCTATTCGCGATCATCGGCTCCCACATAATCAACACAAACGCCCAGCAACTTAGGAATCCTTTCGATTTCCCGATCTTACTGAGCGGGAACTTCGGTGAGTTAAGAAGCAATCATTTCCATTCCGGAATAGACTTCAAGACACAAGGGGTAGAAGGTAAACCCGTACATACAGTACAAGAAGGATACGTATCACGTATATCCGTAAGTCCATGGGGCTACGGTAACGGGCTTTACATCACACACCCGGATGGAACGACCACCGTATACGGCCATCTACAAAAATTCTCGAAGAAAATAGCGAATTATGTAAAAGAGCAACAATACGCACAAGAAAGTTTCAATGTAAATCTCTTCCTTACGCCGGATTTGCTTCCTGTCGAGAAAAATGAAGTCGTAGCGTTAAGCGGCAATACCGGAAGCTCTGGTGGACCTCATCTCCATTTTGAGATACGAGACACCGAGACCGAGGAAGTCATGGACCCCTTGGATTATTTCTCGGATCGGATAACCGATACCCGTCCTCCTAAAATCCAAGGAATACAGATCGTCCCCATCGAAGGAAAAGGCGTAGTAAACGGCAAAAGCAAGAAGCTTGAGATAAAACCCGTCACGGCGAAAAACGGGAAACAGACAATCACTGGAAAAATCGAGGCATGGGGAGAAATAGGGCTCGCTGTAAAAGCCTATGATTATATGGATAATACGACTAACATTTATGGCGTACGAGAAATCACGCTCACGGCGGACAGCCAAGTGATTTTCCATAGTAATCTCGATAGGTTCGCATTTGACGAGACCCGTTATCTGAACACATTCACAGATTACGAAGAATGGAAAGATCATCGCTCTTTCTATATGCGTAGTTTCATCGAGCCGGGAAACCGTCTACGCTTCCTTGAAAGCGTAAACCGGGGAATCTTGCGTATAGATGAACCTCGTACCTATCATTTGACGTATACACTTGCTGACGCTTTCGGCAATGCCACCCGTTTATCCATCTGGATCGAGGGAAAGAAACAAGAGATCCCCCAGATCGATACGACTCATACAGAATTATTCCATTGGGGTGGCGAGAATAGGTTCGGCGCTAAAGGTATCCGTCTCGTCCTGCCTAAAGGTAATCTATATAATGACCTCTACTTCCGCTATTCGGTGAAAGAAGATAGTACCTCATTATCAGCCACCCACATATTGCACGATAAGCCAATCCCTTTGCATGGAACGGCCCAGTTATCACTATTCTTGCAAAGCGATACGCTTGAGAATAAACAACAATATGGTGTGGTTCGCTTACAAAACGGACGTGCCTCTTGGATGGGCGGTACATACCGTAATGGCTGGATCGACGCAAATATCAAGGAATTGGGCAGTTATAAGATACAACAAGATACAAAGGCTCCGGTTATCACGCCGATCAACCAACAGACGTGGATCAACAAACAGAACTTCATATTCCGTTTGTCCGATAACTTAAGCGGGGTACAAACCTACCGGGGAGAAATAGACGGGCAGTTTGTCTTATTCGAGATGAATAATAAATCGGTTATTACCTATCGCTTCGATAAAGAGAGGTTGCAAAGAGGCAAGCATGAACTTAAATTAATCGTAACGGATGCTTGCGGAAATGAGTCGATTTATACACATCCGTTTACTTGGTAGGACGATTTATCGTATTTTTTAGGCAAAATATAAGTCCTTTGATTGCTTTACTTTAAGAAATTCGTATATTTGTTTCTTGTATATTTATCGTATTGAGTAGATTGCTCAACAATAAACACAATAATATTATAAACATGGAAAACAACGACTTATTAGAAATGGTAAGAAGTAAGGCACAAGGATGGCTTACGAAAAGTTATGATGCGGAAACTCGTGCTCAAGTTCAAGCGTTACTTGACAACGAAGATTCTACTGAGTTAATCGAGTGTTTTTATAAAGACCTAGAATTCGGAACAGGTGGATTGCGCGGAATCATGGGGGTAGGTTCAAATCGTATGAATATATATACGGTTGGTGCGGCCACCCAAGGTTTATCCAACTATCTGAAAAAGGAATTTGCGGATTTAGAACAGATAAAGGTTGTCATCGGCCACGATTGCCGTAACAACAGCCGTAAGTTCGCGGAAATATCAGCCGATATCTTCTCCGCTAACGGTATCAAGGTTTATTTATTCGAAGACCTGCGTCCGACTCCGGAAATGTCATTCGCTATCCGTAAACTGGGATGCCAGAGCGGTATCATCTTGACGGCTTCTCACAATCCGAAAGAATACAACGGATACAAGGCTTATTGGGATGATGGCGCACAAATGATCGCCCCGCACGATAAGAATACGATCGCCGAGGTTAACAAGATCCGTAACGCTAGCGAGATTAAATTCAAAGGAAATAAAGAATTGATCGAGATCATCGGACAAGCGATCGATGATGAATATATCAAGGAATTAACAACGATTTCTTTGTCTCCGGAGGCTATTTCCCGTCATAAGGACATGAAGATCGTGTATACTCCAATTCACGGAACAGGTGTTAAATTGGTTCCTGCCGCTTTGAAAGCTTACGGATTCACGAACATTATCCATGTACCGGAACAAGATGTTGTTAGCGGTGATTTCCCGACGGTTATCTCTCCGAACCCGGAAGAGCCGGCTGCTTTAGCTATGGCTGTAGAGAAAGCAAAAGAGACTGACGCTGAATTGGTAATGGCTTCCGATCCGGACGCAGACCGTGTAGGTGCCGCCGTTAAGAATAACGAAGGCGAATGGGTACTTTTGAATGGTAACCAAACCGCTTTGATGTTCGTTTACTATTTAATCACCCGCTGGAAAGAGTTAGGTAAGATCAATGGTAAAGAATATATCGTAAAGACAATCGTTACGACAGAGACGATCAAGACGATCGCCGAGCGTAATGGCGTAGAAATGTACGATGTTTATACAGGCTTCAAATGGATCGCTAACGTTATGCGTGAGAACGAAGGCAAGAAAAACTATATTGGTGGTGGCGAGGAAAGCTACGGATTCCTTTGCGAGGATTTCGTTCGCGATAAAGACGCTGTTTCCGCTTGCGTTATCTTAGCCGAGATCGCAGCTTGGGCAAAAGATCAAGGTTTGAGTTTGTATCAATTGCTTCAGAAGATTTACGTGGAATACGGCTTCTCTAAGGAGAAAGGTATCTCTGTCGTGAAGAAAGGCAAGAGTGGAGCGGAAGAGATCGAGGCTATGATGAAAAAGTTCCGCGAGAACCCATTGACAGAGATCGCAGGCTCTAAGGTAACTTATTTCTACGATTACTCTACATTGAAAGGTAAGGACTATGCAGAGAACGAAACCGTTACATTAGATATGCCTACTACCTCTAATGTGCTTCAATACTTCACGGAAGATAATACGAAAGTATCTATCCGTCCTTCCGGAACAGAACCGAAGATCAAATTCTATTGCGAGGTTCACTCCAAGGTAAAGAGTATCGATGAATTGCCGGAGGCAGAGAAAGCGGCAGAAGAAAAGATCAATCAGATCAAGGCTTCTTTAGGGATCTAATCGAACTTAATTATTACATATAGAGGCAAGGGCGAGAATCGTTCTTGCCTCTTTTTATTCTATCAGATCAAATCAGACTTACTGAAACAAAACGGCAACAAGGCCGTCGCGCTCGGAACGAGATACGCTTCCTCTTTTCCACAAAGAAGGACTTTCATAGGTTTGTTATAACGTTGCTCGGTTTCCAACATCACTTGCCGGCAGGCACCACAAGGCGTGATAAGATCCACACGTTCCCCATCCTTCATAGCCGCAATCGCCAAAATCTGAACTGCCGCATCCGGATAACGTGCTCCCGCATAAAATAAGGTGGTCCGCTCCGCGCAAAGCCCAGACGGATAGGCTGCGTTTTCCTGATTATTTCCGGAAAGTATCTCCCCATTCTCCAATAGAACCGCCGCTCCCACATGAAACTTGGAATAAGGAGCATAAGCTTTTTTCGAGGCTTCAAAAGCGGCCTCGTACAATTGCCTATATATATTGTCCAATTCTCCTACCGCATAGACCTCTACCCGGGTCTCTAATTTCAATTCTTTCATTTTCTTGATTGTTTTAATGTTTTGAAAGAAACATAACTATAATTCTTATAGGCTATAAATATAAAAAGAATATATTAATTTCGCACCCACATCATAGAATATACCTTAATATAGAACAAAGACATATGCATTCAATGCTTCTTACATCCGATAAAGACCCGATGGGCGCCGCTATCATCGATTATCTCGCACATGGAAAAGCGAGCAAACTCCGTGTATTCTCCTCCATGTTCGATGAAGATGAGATTCCCGTGAATCAATTATTCCGGACTTTCCAAGAAATGCCCTCCTTGGAACAGAAAGCCCTTCAACTCAGTACAGGTAAAATATTGGATGTTGGTGCCGGAAGTGGATGCCACACCTTGGCTTTACAGGAAATGGGTAAAGAGGTTACCGCTATCGACATATCCCCTCTTTCCATAGAGGCCATGAACAAACGGGGCGTAAAAGACGCCCGCTTACAGAATTTTTTTGACAGGAGCTTAACCGGACCATTCGATACCATTCTTCTCTTAATGAACGGTTCCGGGATTATCGGTAAACTGGAAAATCTCCCGGCTTTCTTTCACCGCTTAAAAGAGGTTCTAGCCCGGGACGGACAGCTTTTACTTGACTCTAGCGACTTAAGTTATTTATTTGAAGATGAAGACGGGAATCTGGATATCGCCCCCGAGGATGATTATTTCGGAGAGATCGATTTCCGCATGCAATATAAAAGTATCAAAGGGGATTCATTTGATTGGTTATATATAGATTTCAACACGCTGAATCTATACGCAAGGCAAGCCGGCTTTAAAGCGGAAAAAATAGAAGATGGGGAGCATTACGATTATCTAGCCCGTATCTCCTATTTTTAACCCATCAATTCCCAATAGATATGTATTTTCTTTTATATATTTGTCCGGTAAAATCGGATCGAAAAGAACAGTTATGCGTTTATCCCTTCATTTTTTAGGTATATTATTATTGTCCCTCGCCTGTTTAAGCGCAGGGGCAGAAAGCCAGCGGAAGCTGACTTCCTATCAAAAATACATCAGTAAATACAGTGATTTGGCGATTCAACACCAAAAGAAATATCGCATTCCGGCAAGTATCACCTTAGCGCAAGGATTACTGGAATCCGGAGCTGGGCAAAGCGACTTGGCCAGACGCTCCAACAATCACTTCGGTATCAAATGCCATTCGGACTGGCGAGGCGGCAGGGTCTATCACGACGACGACCTGCGGGGAGAGTGCTTCCGGAAATACAAACGAGTAGAGGATTCTTATGATGACCATTCCCGCTTCCTCGCCGAACGCTCCCGCTACGAACGCCTGTTCAAATTAAACATCAAGGATTACAAAGGCTGGGCCAAAGGACTACAAAAATGCGGTTACGCCACCGATCGTGCTTACGCAAATAAATTAATCAAGGTTATCGAAGATTATGAGTTATACCGCTTTGACTCCGGTAAGGGAACAAAGAAGACCTCTACCAAGAAGCAAAATCTTCCGGTGTTCAATTATCAAGTCTATCGTACCCACGGTTTGATCTATGTATACGCTAAGGATAACGACAGTTTCGACCAGATCGCCCGAAGCATGGGATTCAAGGCCAAGCAGTTGATGAAATTCAACGAGGTGCCCGAGGACTTCCCGTTGCAGGAAGGCGATATCGTATATCTGGAAAAGAAAAAGAAGAAAGCGGACAAGCCGAATTACGACCACGTGGTACAAGTCGGAGAGTCTATGCACAGTATCGCGCAGATGTACGGAATCCAGATCAAGAGTCTGTATAAAATGAATAAAAAAGACAAAGATTACATCCCGGAGGAAGGAGATGTCTTAAAACTTAGATAAGTAACATAAAAAAGTATTACCTTTGCGGTTCAAATAATATAGTACAATGAGTGATCAACGTTATAACCTGCGAGGCGTTTCCGCTTCAAAAGAAGATGTTCACAACGCGATAAAGAACATCGATAAGGGAATTTTTCCGAAAGCGTTCTGTAAGATCATCCCCGATATCTTAGGCGGTGATCCTGAATATTGTAATATTATGCATGCGGATGGCGCCGGTACCAAATCGTCCTTGGCGTATATGTACTGGAAAGAGACCGGAGATCTTTCGGTGTGGAAAGGTATCGCCCAAGACGCTCTTATCATGAATATCGACGACCTGCTTTGTGTAGGTGCCGTAGACAATATCTTGGTCTCTTCTACAATTGGACGTAACAAGCTGTTGGTTCCGGGCGAGGTGATCTCGGCGATCATCAATGGAACAGATGAGTTGCTGGCAGAGTTACGTGAGATGGGCGTTGGTTGCTATGCGACAGGTGGCGAGACCGCAGACGTTGGCGACTTAGTTCGTACCATCATCGTAGATAGTACAGTCACTTGCCGCATGAAACGTTCGGACGTAATCGACAATAAGAATATCCAAGGAGGAGACGTGATCGTAGGTCTGGCATCTTCCGGACAAGCCACTTACGAGAAAGAATACAATGGAGGTATGGGTAGTAACGGTCTGACCTCTGCCCGCCATGATGTCTTCTCCAAGTATTTAGCGCAGAAATATCCGGAAAGCTACGATGCCGCCGTTCCCGAAGAATTGGTTTACTCCGGAGGATTGAAACTTACGGATAAGATCGAGGAATTAGGGATCGACGCCGGAAAGATGGTGCTTTCGCCGACACGTACCTATGCGCCGGTAATTAAGGTATTGCTTGATAAACTACGCTCCCAGATCCATGGCATGGTACATTGTTCGGGAGGGGCTCAGACAAAAGTTATGCACTTCGTAGAGAACAAGCGTGTAACCAAGGACAATCTCTTCCCTATCCCACCGTTATTCCGCACGATTCAGGAGCAGAGTGGTACGGACTGGAGCGAGATGTACAAGGTATTCAATATGGGACACCGGATGGAGATCTACATCGCTCCCGAGCATGCGGAAGAAGTAATCAGCATCTCAAAAAGCTTTGGTATTGATGCGCAAATCGTGGGTTTCGTAGAGGAAGCTGATAAAAATGAATTGATTATCGAAAGCGAGAAAGGTCGCTTCACCTATTAATAAAGATAAATGGCCGAAAATAGTTTACTTGGTAAATTAGACGGATTAGTGAGCCGTTTCGAGGAAGTCGGTACGCTTATTACCGACCCGGCGGTGATCGCCGACATGAAACGGTTCGTAAAACTGAACAAAGAGTACCGTGATTTGGAGAAAATCGTGGGAGCTCGTTCGGAATACGTGAAAGTATTGAACGGGATCGAGGAAGCGAAAGCCTTGCTTGAGTCCGAGCAAGATCCGGAAATGCGGGAAATGGCTCGTGAAGAGCTGGATACCTGCAACGAACGTATTCCCGCTTTGGAAGAAGAGATAAAATTATTGCTCGTTCCCGCTGATCCGCAAGACGACAAGAACGCGATCGTTGAGATACGAGGAGGAACGGGAGGTGACGAAGCCGCCCTTTTCGCCGGTGATCTATATCGTATGTACGTGAAGTATTGCGAACTGAAGGGATGGAAAATAAGCGTGTCTAGCTTTAGCGAAGGCTCATCCGGCGGCTTTAAGGAAATCATCTTCACGGTATCGGGCGAGAAAGTATACGGTACGTTGAAGTATGAGTCCGGTGTACACCGCGTACAGCGCGTACCGGCTACGGAGACGCAAGGACGTGTACATACCTCCGCCGCCACGGTCGCCGTATTGCCTGAGGCGGATGAATTTGATGTTGAGATTAATGAAGGGGAGATTAAATGGGATACCTTCCGCTCCGGTGGTGCCGGTGGTCAGAACGTAAACAAGGTGGAATCAGGTGTTCGCCTGCGTTATGTCTGGAAGAACCCCATTACAGGTGTGAGTGAGGAAATCTTGATCGAATGTACGGAGACACGAGACCAACCGAAGAACAAAGAAAGGGCGCTTACCCGTCTTCGTTCGTTTATTTATGACAAGGAACACCAGAAATACTTGGACGATATCGCCAGCAAGCGTAAGACCATGGTATCTACCGGTGACCGCTCCGCGAAGATCCGTACGTACAATTACCCGCAAGGGCGTATCACGGATCACCGTATCAATTACACGATCTATAATCTTTCAGCCTTTATGGACGGCGAAATTCAAGATTGCTTGGATCACCTGATCGTAGCGGAGAACGCTGAGCGATTGAAAGAGTCTGAATTGTAAACACATCCAATCATTTCATACTGAAAAGAAAATGAACAAACAACAGCTATTCGAGAATATTAAAAAGAAACAATCCTTCCTTTGTGTCGGATTAGATACAGATATAAAAAAGATCCCGCAACATCTATTGTCGGAAGAAGATCCTATTTTCGCGTTCAATAAAGCGATCATCGACGCTACCGCCGATTATTGTGTCGCTTACAAGCCGAATCTGGCTTTTTACGAGAGCCTTGGTACAAAGGGCATGATGGCTTTTGAGAAGACTGTGGCTTACTTACGGGAGAATTATCCCGATCAATTTATCATCGCCGACGCGAAACGTGGTGATATCGGAAATACCTCCGAGATGTATGCCCGTTCTTTCTTCGATCATATCAAGGTAGATGCCGTAACGGTCGCTCCCTATATGGGCGAGGATAGCGTAAAACCATTCTTGATCTACCCGGAGGCTTGGGTAATCTTATTGGCCTTGACCTCCAATAAAGGCTCACATGATTTTCAAATGACGGAAGACGCGAATGGTGAACGTCTTTTCGAGAAAGTATTAAAGAAATCGCAAGAGTGGGCAACCGACGAGCAAATGATGTATGTAGTGGGCGCTACCCAAGGCAAGATGTTCCTTGATATTCGTAAACAGGCTCCGAATCATTTCTTGTTAGTCCCGGGCGTGGGCGCTCAAGGCGGAAGCTTGGCGGAAGTAGCTCAATACGGGATGAACGACCAATGCGGTCTTTTGGTAAATTCTTCCCGTGCGATTATTTACGCGGATAAGACGGAGGCTTTCGCCAACGTAGCCCGTGAGGCGGCACATGCCGTACAGAAAGAAATGGCCGGTTATCTACATGATAAGGGAATTATTCCCTGCAAAGCATAGGCTATATAAAGAATTTTCACCATTTTTGCAAACTAACTGTCTATAAACAGCGGACAGTCAACGAAGATACATATATAATTGAATAAGTAATGGAGTTTTCAGCCCAACAAATTGCCGGCTTCCTGAACGGAACGATTGAAGGAGATCCGAACGTTAAAGTCAGCAACTTCTCTAAAATAGAAGAAGGAAAGCCAGGTACATTGACCTTTTTGGCGAATCTTAAATATGCGCATCATATTTATAATACCGAGGCAAGCATTGTTTTGGTGAATAATGATTTCAAACCGGAACAACCGATAAGAGCCACACTTGTAAAAGTAGAGAACGCTTATGCGGCGCTCGCGATGTTATTAAATTTGGTAGAGCAATCGAAGAGCAAAAAGAAGGGGGTTGATTCTACCGCTTTTATCGCCGCTTCCGCGACCGTGAGCGACGATTGTTATGTCGGTAACTTCGCCTACATCGGAGAAGGCGTAAAAATGGGTAAGAACTGTATGGTATACCCGCACGCTTATATCGGTGATCACGTGACGGTAGGAGATAACTGCGTATTCTATCCGCATGCCACCGTTTACGAGAATTGTACGATCGGCAATAATTGTATCCTTCATGCCGGTAGCGTAGTCGGGGCTGACGGTTTCGGATTCGCTCCCGAAGGTGAGACTTACAAGAAAATCCCGCAATTAGGCAACGTTATTATCGAGGATGATGTAGAGATCGGAGCCAATACGACAATTGACCGTGCGGTGATGGATTCTACGATCATTCGCCGAGGCGTTAAGCTGGACAATCTCGTACAAATCGCTCATAACGTGGAGGTAGGCGAGAATACCGTGATGGCGGCGCAAGTCGGCATCGCCGGTTCCGTAAAAGTAGGAAAGCATTGTATGTTTGGCGGACAAGTTGGTTTGGCCGGACATATCCATGTGGCGGACCACGTCGTATTCGGAGCTCAGGCTGGCGTTATCAGCGACGTGAAGGAAGCGACGACATTGCTCGGGGCGCCGGCGATCAACGCTAAGAACTTCATGCGTTCCAGCGCGATCTTCAACCGTCTTCCGGATATATACCGCTCGCTGGGGCAAATGCAACGGGAGATCGAACAACTCAAGAAAGAAATTAATAAACAATAAAGACCTATGCAAAAACAGAAAACGCTTGCGGCAAGTTTCTCCTTGAAAGGAAAAGGGTTGCATACCGGATTAGATATAGAGATTACGTTTAATCCCGCACCCGAGAACCATGGATACAAGATCAAACGTGTCGATATGGAAGGCCAACCGACGATTGACGCCTTGGCCGAGAACGTGGTTAATACACAACGGGGTACGGTGCTTAGCAAGAATGGCGTTCAAGTAAGTACGATCGAGCACGCGATGGCGGCTTTATACGCTTATGAGATCGATAACTGCTTGATCGAGGTAAACGCACCCGAGTTTCCGATCCTAGACGGAAGTTCTCGCTTCTTCTCCGAGGAAATCCAAAAGACAGGGGTTGTTGAGCAAAACGCTCCGAAGGATTATTATATCGTAAAGCACAAGATCGAGGTAAAAGATGAGGAAACCGGTTCTTCGTTGATCATCCTTCCGGATGATAAGTTCAGCGTGAACGTATTGATCTCATTCGATTCGCCCGTGCTTTCCAACCAATTCGCCACGTTAAACGATCTCAGCGAATTCCCGACAGAATTGGCGGCTTCACGTACGTTCGTATTCGTACGCGAAGTGGAGATGTTGCTCAACCACAACTTGATCAAGGGTGGCGATTTAGACAACGCGATCGTTATCTACGACCAAAAGATACCGCAAGAATCTTTGGACAAATTGGCAGATATGCTGAACATCCCTCACAAGAACGTGCAGGAATTAGGCTATATCAATAACAAGCCGCTTGTATTCGATAACGAACCGGCACGTCATAAATTGATCGACGTGATCGGAGATATCGCCTTGATCGGTAAGCCGATCCGCGGACGTGTGATCGCTACCCGTCCGGGACATAAGATCAATAACCAGTTAGCTCGTATGATCCGCAAGGATATCAAGATGAACGAGGTGCAAGCCCCGGTATACGATCCGAACCGTGAGCCGGTGATGGATATCAACCGTATCCGTGAATTATTGCCGCACCGCTATCCGTTCTTATTGGTTGACAAGATTATCGAGGTTGGCGGGAACTATATCGTAGGCGTAAAGAACATCACGACCAACGAACCGTTCTTCCAAGGGCATTTCCCTCAGGAGCCGGTCATGCCGGGAGTTCTACAGGTTGAGGCTATGGCACAAACAGGTGGTTTGCTAGTCTTGAATTCCGTAGATGAGCCAGAGCGTTATTCTACCTACTTCATGAAAATAGATGGCGTGAAATTCCGCCAAAAAGTCGTTCCGGGCGATACGTTGATCTTACGTCTGGAATTATTGGCACCGATTCGCCGCGGGATCTCTACCATGAAAGGGTATGTATTCGTTGGTGATAAATTGGTTAGTGAAGCCGAGTTCATGGCTCAGATTGTAAAAAACAAATAATAAGATAAAGTACGATAATGAATATATCTCCTCTAGCAGTCGTTCATCCAGAGGCCCAGATCGGCCAGAATGTAACTATCGATCCGTTTGCCGTGATTGAGAAAGATGTCGTAATCGGTGATAATTGCCGTATATATTCTCACGCCGTTATCTTGGATGGCGCACGGATTGGTAAAAATTGCAATATTTTCCCGGGAGCGGTCGTTGCCGGTATCCCTCAAGACATGAAATTCGCGGGAGAAACCACGACGGCGGAAATCGGAGATAACACGACGCTTCGCGAATGCGTGACGATCAACCGGGGTACCGCTTCCAAAGGTAAGACCGTGGTAGGCTGCGATTGCTTAATCATGGCTTATTCGCACGTGGCCCATGATTGCGTCTTAAAAGACCATATTATCATCGGTAACGCTTCGCAAATCGCCGGGGAGGTAGAGATTGATGATTTCGCTATCGTAAGCGGAGGTTCCTTGGTGCATCAGTTCACGCGTATATCCAAGCACGTGATGGTACAAGGCGGTTCTCGTATCGGAAAAGATATCCCCCCTTATACCTTGATCGGCCGTGATCCGATCGTTTATTGCGGTATCAATATCGTAGGTTTACGTCGCCGGGGATTCACGAATCAGCAGGTATTCTTGATTCAAGACATCTATCGCACGCTGTATACCCGAGGCTTGAATAATACGGAGGCGCTGAAAGCGATCGAGACCGAGTACGAGCCTAGCGAGGAACGGGATTTGATCCTCAATTTCATCAAGTCTTCCAGCCGGGGTATCGTAAGAGGTTCGATCGACGAATAAGCGACACAAACATCCGGACAACCAAAAACAAATCGGCGCAAATCCACATCTTACGATGAGGGGTTTGCGCCGATTCGCTATTTATGTCACCAAAAGGTTATTTATAGGGTAATTCCCGTGATCTGCCGGATCATTTCAAGATCGATCCCCATGGCTTTCATCTTCTTGGCGTTTTCTAGGTTCGCTTCCGCCTTACCTTCCGCCAGTCCTTCCATATGTCCTTCCATACGTGCCTCAAGCTTCGCCTAATCCTGGAGCCATGGTGTCAGGACGGATCGTTCCGTCCTTAAGGTAGTTCATCCATTCCTATTCAAGGTGACAACTGCCGCTAATATCTCAGCCTCAGGTTCAGAAGAAATCCCATACAGGGATCAGACGCACACCCTCTTTCATTATTTATAGCGACGTATATTGGGTATATCCATATTTTTACTACTTTTGAGGCGATAATAAAACTAAACGACTATGCTATTTAGATTTCTAATCCTATCAGATGAAGCAGATGACTTCAAGCGCGAGATCAAGATTGATTCCGAGTCTACTTTCTTGGATTTGCAAAACGCCATCCTCGACTCTGTAGGTTATACAAAGGATCAAATGACCTCTTTCTTCATATGTGACGATGACTGGAGTAAAAAGACAGAGATCACATTAGTGGAGATGGATACCTCTTCCGAGGAAGACAGCTATGTCATGGCCGATACTCAACTGGAAGAATTGTTGGAAGACGAGCACCAAAAACTACTTTTCGTTTTCGATTATATGACCGAACGTGCCTTCTTCATGGAACTTCGTGAGATCGTTCCGGGAAAAGACTTGGATGCTCCTATTTGCAGCAAATCGGTAGGTACGCCTCCCGCCCAAATAGTTTCTTTCGATGAGTTCGAGGCTAAGAACGGCAGTACGGACGTAGGAGAAGATTTTTACGGGGATTCCGAATACGATATGGACGAATTAGACAAAAGCGGCTTCGACGGTTTAGGCGAAGGCCCGATGGATAATCCTTACGACGACGAGCGCTTTTGATGAATTCCCTCGTTATATTACTTGGGCCGACAGGAGTCGGAAAGACCGAGTTAAGCCTCCAAGTGGCGGAACGTTTCGGCTCTCCGATTATCTCTTCCGACTCCCGTCAGCTCTATAAAGACCTTCCGATCGGCACGGCTGCCCCTACACCGGAACAAATGGCTCGTGTCAAGCATTATATGGTAGGCACTCTCTCGCCTACCGATTATTACAGCGCCAGCAACTTCGAGGAAGACGTGGTCTCCCTCCTATCCGAATTACATAAAACGATCCCGACCGTCGTAATGACCGGAGGCTCTATGATGTACATCGATGCCGTATGTAAAGGTATTGACGATATCCCGACAGTTACACCGGAGATCCGGGATGCCCTATACATGCAATTTGAAACCGAGGGACTAGCCCCTATCCTCGCTGAATTAAAAGAAGCAGACCCTGTCCATTATGAGGAAGTGGACCGGAATAATTATAAACGAGTGATCCATGCCGTAGAGATTTGCCGGATGACAGGCAAGCCTTACTCCTCCTTCCGCACGAACATTAAGAAAGAGCGTCCGTTCCGGATCATCAAAGTAGGGCTTAATAGAGATCGCGACGAATTATGCGACCGCATCAACCAACGTGTAGATCTAATGATGAGCGAAGGATTATTGGAAGAGGCTCGCCGGGCTTATCCCTTCCGTCATTTGAATTCCTTGAACACGGTAGGTTATAAAGAATTATTCAATTACTTCAGCGGAGAATGGACATTAGACCTCGCCGTGGAGAAAATCAAACGAAACTCCCGGGTCTACGCCCGGAAGCAAATGACTTGGTTTAAACGGGACCCAGAAATAACATGGTTCCATCCGGATGAGACCGAAGCTATATTTACACATCTGAGCCAACAGATCATATAGCGTTTTAACAATGCCCATTATAAGGTGTTTACAATGGGCATTATAAACATGCTTGAATAGGCATTGTAAGCATCTTACAATAGGCATCAAGGTTTTCCGCTGATTATCAAAGCCAAATGCAACGACTTTATTTCTTGAAAACCAGATAAACCGCCGCTACCAAGAATACGAAAGCAAGCGCATGGTTCCATTTAAACGACTCCCCCTTAAAAGCGATGGTACTGAAGGCCACGAATACCACCAACGTAATCACCTCTTGGATCACTTTCAATTGAATCAAGTTGAACGGTCCCCCGTTATCCCGGAAACCGATGCGATTCGCCGGTACTTGGAAACAATACTCAAAAAAAGCGAGAAACCAACTAAACAGGATTACGCCAAACAAAGGAAGATGCTCGAACCAGCTAAACTGTTGCTTCATCTTCAAATGACCATACCAAGCGCATGTCATAAAAATATTAGACACGATCAACAATAAAATTGTATAAACACTTTGCATATTATCTTATTTTTCGAGGTAAATAATCTTCTTGTATATTCGTCATGCTCCCCCAAAGGCTGTAACGAGCCTCCGGATTGATCGCTTCCAGACTTCTCAGCAGCTCTTTCATATCCGAACGACTGGAACCCGACTCATAAGGACAGTTCTTCAATTGTTTCCGGTACCCTTTCCATACGGCGACCTGAATCAACTCCCTCTCTTCCACCAGACACATCGGACGGATAATCTCCATATCAAACTTATCCATTCTCAACCGGGGAGGCATTGTTCCGAAAGCCCCTTGGTGGGTCAGGTTCATCAACAGTGTCTCTAGGATATCATCTTGATGATGCCCTAGCGCAATCTTATTGCATTTATGAGCCTTAGCGATCTCAAACAAAGCTTTCCGGCGAGTCCAAGAGCATAAAAAGCAGGGGGATTTGCGAGTGTCCGTAGAAGGATCGAAACTTGTCTCATGGACAATGAAAGGCAAATCATGCTCCTCTGCGCAACTTCTAAGATATTCCCGATCCGAACAATAAGGGATATTCGTCATCACGATATGTGCTACCACGACCTCAAACCGAGGACAATAGATTTTCGACCTGCGCCCCAGTAAATCCACCAAGGCCAAGGAATCTTTTCCTCCGGACAACCCGACCAAGATCCGGTCGCCATCATTGATCAAGCCATAGTCGAAAATCGCTCTCTTTACCTTATCCTCTATCTTGCGAAACAAACGTTCGTCCTCTGTCAATTTTGCCATATACTTCCTTTACGGGCGCAAAATTATATATTTATCTTTTCGATTTGTATGCCTCTACAAAAATATTCTTATCTTTGAAACTGCATAACTATATAATCTAGAATAGACAAAATGAAACGGTTATCCAAAAAGCTGCTTTATACGCTAGGAGTTACACTCCTATGCGGAGGAATGCAACTACATGCGCAAAGTCTTGATCAGGCAAAAAAATTATATAACGACGGGAAATACGCAGAAGCAAAACCTGTGTTCGAGAAACTAGTGAAACAAGCGCCAAGCAATGCCTCTTACAATCAATGGTATGGTGTTTGCTGTTTCGAGACCGGAGATTTAGCAGGAGCGGAGAAACATCTTAAGGTTGCCGTAAAGCGTAGGGTACAAGACGCTTATCGATACCTTGGAGAAGTATACTACCAGACCTATCGTTTTGACGAAGCCGAGGAGATGTTCGACGAATACATCACCCTCCTAACAAAAAAGAAACAAGATGTGGAGCCTTACCAGATCCGTATGGACTTGGCGAACAAAGCAAGCCGTATGCTTGATAAGGTAGAGAATGTCCAGATTATCGATAGCTTGGTCGTTGATAAAGATGATTTCTTATCAGCCTATACCTTAAGCGAGGAAAGCGGTACGTTGACCACTTACCAAGATTTCTTCCAGACTAACGATCCGGGCAACTCATCGGTATACATGAACCAGAAGGGGGATAAGATTTATTACGCCCACTCGACAGACGGTAACCACAATTGTCTTTTTACCCAATCCAAGCTCATGGATCAATGGGGAGACGAGAAACAGTTACCGATGAATATCAATAGTGACGCCGACGATGGGTATCCATTCGTGCTATCCGATGGCGTAACGATTTATTACGCATCCAAAGGGAACGGCTCTCTGGGCGGATATGATTTATTCGTCACTCGCTACAACATCAATTCCGATACTTATCTTACACCGGAGCAATTGGGCATGCCCTATAACTCCCCGTTTAACGATTATATGATGGTGATCGACGAAGCCAAGCAATTGGGATGGTTCGTTTCCGACCGCTATCAACCGGAAGGAAAAGTCTGCGTATACCTATTCATCCCGAATGACAACCGCGAGCGAGTAGATAGCGAGGATATCGAACTAAAACGTGCCCGGGCCTCTATTGCCTCGATCAAGGATTCATGGAAACCCGGATCGAATTACGAAGAGCTTATTCATTTAGCTCATACCGAGATTCCTTATGGACGTATAGAAATAAAGAAAGATTTCACGTTCCCGATCCATGATGATATCGTTTATTACACCTTAGACGATATCCAAAGTCCGGAAGCGAAGAACTACTACGAGAAAGTAGTTTCCATCCATAGACAGATCAAGGAGCTAAATGAGAAACTAGAGAGTTTACGAGCCAGCTACATCAAAGGGAATAAGGCGAAGCGAGAACAACTGAAGCCTACGATTCTTGATGCGGAAGAAAAGTTAAACAACCTGCTCGCTCAACCGGACGAATGGGAGAAAAAGGCACGTAACGCAGAGATCGTATACCTAAGAAACAACCATAAATAAGAAGAACTATGCTACTGGACATAGCCATCATCGTCTTCCTCATGGTAGCGGCCATCCTACTGATACTGGCTGAGATATTCCTTCTTCCGGGAATAACACTCGCGGGTATAGGCGGGGCTATTTTCGCTATCGGCGGAGTCGTTTTCGCTTATACGGTAGGTATATGGGTAGGGCATCTGACTTTATCCTTATCAATCATTACATTCGGAATAATCTTCGCTTGGTTATTGCGTTCCCGGTCTTTTAACAAGATCGCTTTAAAGACAGATATCGATTCCAAGCTGATATCCAGCAGGGATCTCGGAATAGAACCCGGAGACGAGGGGATCACGCTCTCACGCTTAGCCCCTATCGGCAAGGCCCGGATTAAAGGTATTAACGTGGAAGCGAAATCTCAAGACGAATTAATCGATGAGAACACGTCGATCGTAGTGATCAGGGTAGACAGTTACAACGTAATTGTCCGTCCTAAAGAAGAAACAAATATTCACGCTTAATTTTATATATATGGAAATAACCTTTTTGCCACTTATCCTATTGGGGGCCGCAGTACTTCTGCTGGCAATCTTTTTCTATTATGTGCCGTTCCTGTTATGGATCTCGGCCAAAGTATCGGGAGTCAATATCTCCTTGATCCAGTTATTCTTGATGCGTATCCGAAAGGTTCCTCCCTACATCATCACTCGTGCGATGATCGAAGCGCATAAGGCAGGAATAAAGACGCTTACACGCGACGAGCTGGAAGCGCACTATTTAGCGGGTGGACATGTCGAGAAAGTAGTGCATGCGCTGGTTTCCGCGTCAAAAGCGAATATCGACCTTCCTTTCCAGATGGCTACCGCTATCGACTTGGCCGGACGTGACGTATTCGAGGCTGTACAAATGTCGGTAAATCCGAAAGTGATCGATACCCCTCCGGTAACAGCGGTAGCAAAAGACGGAATCCAGTTAATCGCCAAGGCACGTGTCACCGTTCGTGCGAATATCAAGCAATTAGTGGGTGGTGCCGGAGAAGAGACGATCTTAGCCCGTGTAGGTGAAGGTATCGTATCTTCCATTGGTTCATCCGAAAGCCATAAGACCGTATTGGAAAATCCGGATTCCATCTCGAAATTAGTGCTTCGCAAAGGGCTTGACGCCGGAACAGCTTTCGAAATCCTTTCCATCGATATCGCCGATATCGATATAGGTAAGAACATCGGCGCTTTCTTGCAAATGGATCAAGCTCAAGCGGATAAGAATATCGCTCAGGCGAAAGCCGAGGAACGCCGTGCGATGGCTGTCGCCCTCGAGCAAGAGATGAAGGCGAAAGCACAAGAAGCCCGTGCCAAGGTGATCGAGGCAGAAGCGGAAGTTCCCAAGGCAATGGCAGACGCTTTCCGCACAGGAAACCTAGGCGTAATGGACTATTACAAGATGAAGAACATCGAGGCGGACACTTCTATGCGTGAAGCGATAGCTAAACCGGCCGGTACTCCATCAAAACCATTAAAGGACTAAAATAGTTATATACATGGAACTATCTCCAAGGGCAGGGTCGCACCTTGCCCTTTTATGATTAAAAGTAAACTTAATTAGCTGATCGAATATGAGAACAATCCCCGCTTCAGAATTAGCGATCCATTCAGATGGTAGTGTTTTCCACCTGCATTTAAAACCAGAACAACTCGCGGATCGTGTGGTACTTGTTGGTGATCCCGCACGAGTTACAACCGTCGCTTCCTATTTTGAGTCTCAGGAATGTGAGGTTTCCAGCCGGGAGTTTCATACCATCACGGGCCAATACAAGGGAAAACGTATCACGGTTGTATCCCATGGCATCGGTACAGATAATATTGATATCGTATTAAATGAGTTGGACGCTCTCGCTAATATTGACTTCTCAACCCGTACGATCAAGCCGGAATTCAAGCAACTTTCCCTAGTTCGTATCGGGACTTCCGGAGGGTTACAGCCATTTGTCCCGATTGGGACTTACGTAGCTGCGGAGAAATCGATCGGATTCGATGGAGTCATTTATTTCTACGCAAATAGTAATTCCGTTCGTGACGCAGACTTGGAATCTGAATTAATAAAACAGCTTGATTGGCGGCTTAGCGGCATATGGCCTTATGTCGTATCGGCAGATCCATCGTTGATCGAGCAAATCACCCGTAATGATATTATCCGGGGAACGACTATCGCGGCCAATGGCTTCTACGGGCCGCAAGGGCGCGAGCTCCGATTGCCCTTGACTGATCCGGAATTGAACCGGAAAATAGAGGCTTTCGAGTACAACGGGCGAAAGATTACGAACTTCGAGATGGAGAGCTCCTCTTTAGCTGGTCTGGCCGCTCTCATGGGACACCGGGCAATGACCGTATGTTGTATTATCGCCGGACGTGTGGATAATCATATGAATACGGATTATAAAGGTTCTTTGGAGGAACTGATTGAAACTGTATTAGACCGTATATAATAATATCAAGACTATGAAGTGGGATCATTCACTAATCGATACGTTGGAATGGGGGAATCAGATCTCCCATAAGGAAGATAAAATAAAGATAGCGGACCTTATCGCATCTAAAGTCGAAAACGGACAAGTCATAGGTGTTGGCTCCGGTTCTACCTCCTATCTAGCGTTGATTCGCATAGCCGAACGTATCCGGACGGAACGTCTTTCCATCTTGGCGATCCCCACTTCATTAGAAATCCGGATGACTTGCGCCCAGCTAGGCATTCCGGTTACCAGCCTGTTTTCCCACAAGCCGGACTGGACCTTCGATGGGGCTGATGAAGTAGATTCCCACTTTAACTTGATCAAAGGGCGTGGAGGCGCCATGTTCAAGGAAAAGCTATTAATCAGCTCCAGTCCGCAGACCTATATACTGGTCGATCCTTCCAAGAAAGTGGAGAGGCTGGGAGCTAAATTCCCGATCCCGATAGAGATTTTCCCGGAAGCTCTCACCTATGTAGAGGACAGACTCCAGCGTTTGAATCCCGGTGAGATAAAACTTCGTATGGGGCAAGGTAAGGATGGACCGATCATTACCGAGAATGGCAATATGATCCTAGACGTATGGATGGACTATATCCCTGAAAATACAGAATCCACTCTCAAGTCGATTACGGGCGTACTCGAGAGTGGACTCTTTATGAACTATAAGGTAGAAGTATTAGGGCTTACTTCATGAATCCTTGTTGTTTCAATACCTTCAAGAGTACCTCGGAGAAATGTTCACTATTTTTCTTCGTATAGCGTACGTCCGTAAAGACCTGCGCCAGTGTTTCCTTATTATTCTCCCTTACAAACTGCTTATTCACCTCTAATGCCTCTTTCTCACTATACAAGGCATCGATGGAAGCCGGAGTAAAGTCCGTATAAGTCTCGTTTTGTACCACAGCCGCCAATGGTAAACGTTCAACTTGAGCGGGTATAGGCTCTGCCGGATAACCCACCGTAACCGTAACGATCGGGACAACCAGACGGGGAAGAGAAAGCGCCTCAATGATCTGGTCCGCATTATAAGCCGTCGTACCCAGATAGCAAATGCCTAAGCCTTTTTCCTCAGCGGCATTGCAGAAACTCTGGGCGAACAACATCGCATCTATCGTCGAAGCGATAAACGTTTGTAAATTATCGAATCCGGCCTCCGCTTTCCTGCACTCCGCCCATTTCACGAAACGGTTCGCATCCGCACAAAAAGTAAGTACCACCGGGGCTCCCGTAATCATTGGTTGGTTAAAATGAGCCGGAGCCAGTTTCTCCTTGTTCGCAGGGTCGCGGGTAACCACGACACTATACAATTGCATATTTCCTGTATTCGAGGCACGAGTAGCCACTTCCAATAATTCATTCAGCAAAGACTCCGGGATATCCTGATCCGTATATTTACGGATACTTCTTCTATTCTTCATGCATTCTAACATAGCAATCCTATTTTTAAATTCTCAATAACTAAATCCTAATATCCATGCCGGCATACGGTTAAACACGCTTTTCGGTAACCCGTAGATAGCCGCATAAGCGTCGGGTACGAAGCGGAGACGATCATATCCCCTTAAGGGATCACCTACGGCGAAGATATATTTACCGCCAATCAAGAAATCTCCGTTCTCCATGAATTCCACGTTCGCCACGGAACGCATCTGGCTTAAGAAATAGGTTTCACACATCAATTGCCGATTCTCCTTATCTCCGAAAAAAGAGATCAGCAAGTTGGTATCCCCCATAAAGACTTTCTGCTTGGCCGGAGTGGTTCCCAGTTGGTCTGCCGAGTAATAAATAAGCCTCACATCATGAAAAAAACGCAACAGGCTATCGCTTTGCTGACGAAGCATATTTGTCTTACGGGTTACATCAATCGATTTCGGACGTAAAGGAGCCGACTCAGCCACCATCATAAAATATTTTTGAGCTCGTTCCAGATTACTCATCGAAATAGAAACCACCGAAGGCAAATCCCGGCAAATCTCTTTTCTCACTAATTCTTGCAGACGGAAATAATACATATCCGGGTCTTGCCAATAAAAAGGATAACATCCATGTTCCAGATAGTTCCGGTAAATCGGCACAATATTCATCTCCGCATTGATCTCCTTCACCAAATCATGATGGTTCGCTAAGATATCCTCCAACGGAATGGGATCTTTATCCAGAATGCTTTCGTAAGAAAGGAATTCACGGAACGACATCGGATGCATGGTATAAAAAGCAGCCTCATGCCTTAACCCGTTCCGCACCTCTGTCTGCGAGTACAAAGAAGTGGTAGCGAAAACAATCTTTAAGGCGGGGTTGGCATCCAATAAAGTTGAGACCTCTTCCATCCAGCCCGAATAGAAATGGATCTCATCCAAAAACAAATAATGCCCCCCGGCTTGCAGGAACTCCTTAACCGCATCGGTCAATGAATGTGTCTCAAACCAGAAATCATCCAGATTCACATACAGGGCTTCCCGCGAATCTTCAAATTTCAACTTAATATGCTGTAACAACAAGGTAGTCTTACCAACCCCTCGAGAGCCGAAGATGCCGATTAACCGATCCTCCCACTCTATCCGTGCATGCAAATAACGCAGGAATGTACAATTTATTCCTTTCAACAATAGCTGATGATTCCGCTGAAGCAAGTCCATATACAAATCTGTTTTACGCGAATATAAAAAATGTTCCGTGTTTTTCGTACCTTTGTCAACACTAAACCAATAAAAAGATGAATACATCCAAAGTCTACTTTACTAATTTACGCACGCCCCCCAGCAGCAACCTGCTGGATAAGATGGAACGTCTGGTAAAACGTGCCGGTATCGCCAATATCGACTTCAAAAATCAATTTGTAGCCATTAAGATCCACTTTGGCGAACCGGGGAATTTGGCATACATTCGTCCTAATTACGCCGCTCGCTTGGTAAGCCTGTTACGTGAATTAGGCGCGAAACCGTTCCTTACCGATTGTAACACCTTATACTCGGGCCGTCGCTCCAACGCTGTCGATCATCTTCAAAGCGCCATGGAAAATGGGTTCAATCCCATGTCCGCCGGTTGCAACGTTATCATCGCCGATGGCGTGAAAGGTACGGACTACCGGGAAATCGAGATCGACGGGCAATATTGCAAGGCCCCGAAAATAGGTGCCGCTATCGCCGATGCCGATATCATCATTTCCATGAACCATTTCAAAGGTCACGAGCAAGCCGGTTTCGGCGGTGCGCTGAAAAACCTCGGGATGGGATGCGCCAGCGTAGGCGGTAAACTGGAATTACATTGCGCCTCACAACCCCGTATCGATACGGAGGCTTGTAAAGGCTGTAACATCTGTGTAAAGCACTGTGCTCACGATGCCATCCATTTGAATAACAACCGAAAGGCCGAAATTGATTACGAGCGTTGTGTAGGTTGCGGGCAATGTGTGGCTCTTTGCCAGTACGACGGTGCCGTAATGGGCGAAGGTGATACTTCCGAGCGATTGAATTACAAGATCGACGAGTACACGAAAGCCGTATTAGCAGACAAGCCTCATTTCCATGTTAGTTTTATCATGAACGTATCTCCGGAATGCGATTGCTGGAATCATAACGATGCCGCCATCATCCCCGATTTGGGTATCGCCGCATCTTTCGATCCGGTGGCCTTGGATAAGGCTTGCGCCGATATGGTTATCAACGTTCCTATCATCGGAGGTAATAAATTAGCCGAGACTCATCCTCACGAACACCTTGAGGGAGAGGATAAATTCCATTTGATTCATCCGGATACGAACTGGCAAGCCGGCCTACGTTATGCGGAGGAAATCGGACTGGGTTCTCAAGCATATGAATTAATAACAGTTTAATAGACGGAATGAGTACAATTTGCGCTATATCTACAGCTCCGGGAGTAGGAGGAATCGCAGTGATTCGTGTCTCCGGGCCGGATGCTTTCAAGATTTGTGATCGGATATTCCGGCCGAAGAAGGCAGGTAAGAGTTTATCTACCCAAAAGGCTTATACCTTAACGTATGGTTCCATCGTCGGTAACAATGACGAAACCATAGATGAGGTGATCGCCGCTGTTTTCCGTGCCCCCCATTCTTTCACGGGGGAAGATACGGTGGAAATCACCTGCCACGGCTCGACGTATATCCAACAACAAATCCTGCAATCCCTTATCTCCAGCGGATGCCGTATAGCGCAACCGGGTGAATATACGCAACGTGCTTTCATGAATGGCAAGATGGACCTTAGCCAAGCGGAGGCCGTTGCGGATTTAATCGCCTCCACTTCGGCTGGTCAACATCGTTTGGCTCTAAGCCAGATGCGAGGTGGTTTCAGTAGGGAACTCGCCGAACTTCGGAACCAACTGCTCCATTTCACCTCTCTCATGGAGCTGGAACTGGATTTCAGTGACCATGAGGAATTGGAGTTCGCTGATCGTAGCGAGCTTCGCACGCTTGCGGATCATATCGAACAGGTCATCTCCAAACTCGCCCAATCTTTCAGCGTAGGTAACGCGATCAAAAACGGTATTCCCGTCGCCATCATCGGTGAGACGAACGCCGGCAAATCTACTTTACTAAACGCCTTGTTGAACGAGGATAAAGCGATCGTCAGCGACATCCACGGAACGACCCGTGACGTTATCGAGGATACGATCAATATCAACGGCCAGCTCTTCCGTTTCATCGACACCGCCGGTATCCGTGAAACAAGCGATACGATCGAAGCTCTTGGTATTGAACGTAGTTTCAAGGCTCTAGACCAAGCGCAAATCGTCATCCTCATGTACGACTTAACCCGTGACCTCAAGGATTTCGAGGCTTTCTATCAAGAAATAGCTCCGAGATTAACGAATAAGTCTGTTATCTTAGCGATGAACAAATGCGATGTATTACCCACATCCTCTCTCCCAACCTTCTCTTTCCCCACCGAAGGCTGGCATCAAATCGCTATTTCCGCCAAAGGCAAGCTGCATATCGCAGAGCTACAACAACTCCTCACGGAAGTCTCTTCCATCCCCACCCTCCACCAAAGCGACATCATCGTAACGAATGCCCGCCACTTCGAGGCGCTTACGCATGCGCTGGAAGCTATACATAGGGTACAAGAAGGTTTGAACTCCAGCCTTTCCGGGGATTTCATCTCGCAAGATTTACGGGAGTGTATATTCCATTTATCGGATATCGTAGGAGAGGTTACGACAGATCAGGTGTTGGGGAATATATTTCAGCATTTTTGCATTGGCAAATAGCGGCTTGTAAACAGCCATAACCAACTATAACCATTTAGAATAAAGTCACTGATATTCAGTGACTTTTGTTTTTATGTACTTTCCAGACCGTATTTGGAAGTAACGGTTTTTATCCATATTTTTCATACGTATTTCTACCGTGGCAGAAATTCACGGTTTACCCAAATGTCACAGTGACGCATTAGTTGACGTGTGTTGACAATGGTTTACATGTGTTGACAAAAATCGGGAGAAATAAGGAGAAATTATCCCCAATGTAAAGGAGGAAAATATGGAAATAAGAAAGATTTGTCAATGGTGCGGAAAGCCATTTATAGCTCAAAAGACAACAACCTGTTATTGTAGCCACCAGTGTTCCAATCTTGGCTACAAGGAACGCATCAGGGAACGTAAGCGACAGTTAAAGCGATCGCAGGAATTATTGCAACCTCGACAAGCAGCCGAGGGGCAGGATTTCTTCTCTTTTGCCCAAGCCGCAAAGCTGATGGGTGTTACCAGGCAATACATCTATAAACTGGTCAAGGAATCCAAACTGCGGGCCTCCCGTCTGAGCGGGAAAAAGTCGCTCATCCGCCGTGCGGACATCGAGCTGATGATGAAGACCAAGCCTTACGAACGTATCATGCCCAAAGAGGACTTTGACATTACCGAGTATTACACCGCTGAGGAGATTGCACAGAAATATAAGGTCAATGCCAAATGGGTATGGACTTATACACGACAGCACAAGGTCCCGAAAGTGAGAATCCGCCAGTTCAACTATTACAGCAAGAAACATATTGATGCCGCCTTTGCCAAATATGAGGTGGACTCCGACCTGACGGAATGGTACACGCCCGAAGATATTCAGGAGAAATACGGCATGACACGTGTCGCCATCCGTTCACACGTCTACCGTAACAACATACCTTCGAAAAAAGAACACGGGCAGATATTCTACTCCAAACTCCACTTCGACCTTTCGAAGAACTCTGCGGATGAGAGCAAGACCGAATACTACACCGTCAAGGAGGCAATGGAAAAATTCAACCTCTCCCGTGACTCAGTTTATAATATCCTGCAATTCCATCAGATTCCCCGAGAGAAGAACGGGCGCTTCGTCCGCTTCCTGAAAGTGGACTTTGACCGGATTATGGGTGTCCGTAAGTGACTTGATTATAGGCTACCGTAAATTATTCCAAAATTAATCGTCACTGAAGGTGGTCTGCATGGTTACATTACAGTGATTTGCCAGCGAATTAATAACAACCATAAAAAATATAACATTATGAACGATTGTAAAACCGTAACATTAAGAACACGTCCTTTGAAAAACAGGATGCTGTCGTTTTATCTGGATTATTATCCTGGGTATAGAGACAAGGAAACAATGAAAGTTATCCGTCATGAATCGCTTGGCATTTATATATATGCCAATCCGAAGAACAAGCGGGAACAGGATTTCAACGAGGTAATGGCCGAGAAGGCTGAAGCCATCCGTTGCCGCAGGTTCGAGTCGGTAGTGAATGAACGGTATGATTTCTTCGACAAGTACAAACTCAAGGCTGATTTCCTGGAGTATTTCCGTAATCAGCTCCGTAAACATGACCCAAAGTGGGAATTTGTCTATCTCCATTTCAGCAACTTCGTGCATGGGAAATGTACTTTTGAGGAGCTCGACATTGACCTCTGCAACAAGTTCCGTGAGTACCTGTTGACGGCAAAGAAACTCAAGCGTAACGGACACATCACACGAAACTCCGCATCGGGATATTGGTCTACATTCAGGGGACTCCTGAAAATCCTCTACCGTAACGGGCTGATCCGCAACAACGTCAATGACTTCCTCGAAAAAATCGAGACCGAGGATGTAGTCAAGGATTATCTTTCAGTGGAAGAACTCTACAAGTTGGCCGAGACACCCTGCAAGAAGCCAGTGCTGAAGACAGCATCGCTCTTCTCGTGCATGACCAGCCTGCGCATCAGCGACATCCTCGCCCTTTGCTGGGAGGACATCGTGGACTATTCGGCCGGTGGCAAGTGCGTACACATCATCACCAAGAAGAATCGCTCCGAGGACATCATCCCCATCAGCGAGGAAGCACTGGACCTGATCGGCTACAGCCCCGACAAGCGGGGAATGGTATTCAAGGGGTTACAGCGCTGCTGGACCCAGACCTACATGAAAGGGTGGATCCGTTCGGCTGGAATCACCAAGAAGATCACATTCCACTCCTATCGTAGAACATTCGCTACGCTACAAGCGGCTGCCGGAACGGACATCCGTACCATACAAAGCATGATGGCTCACAAAAGTATAACCACAACCCAAAGGTACATGAAAGTAGTGGACAGCAACAAGCGTGAAGCCAGCAAGAAAATCACCCTGACACGGAAAGACTGACAGGCATTTTGACTACCTGTTTTAGCGGATATAGTTTGATTTTGAGCGAAAAATCGGACTATATCCGTAATTTTTGTGTAAAATCGGGCGATTATAACTCATTATTTATCAGTATCTGGAATAACGCACATAACTTTGGCGTACAGTAATTCCAAATAGTGATAGAAGATGACAAATACAGAACAAATCCGAACTAAGAAAATAAGTTTTATCCTTGCGCTATCCGTTATCATTTTTGCGGCCATAGCCACTTATTTTACCCTTTGCCATGACATCAACATCATGCGCATAACAACTCCTGTAATTCTCGGACTGGCGATGTCCATCATATTGTGTGGAGTCCTGCAGAAATTTTTCTATAATTGGCTGACGAAAAATTCCATCCACTTCTCTTTTGGTGAACAATCCTCTCCTATTATAGAATCAGAGAGCACCACAGAGCCTGTTTGTATTGCTGAAACACCGCCTACCGAACAACTGGCGGATTCTTCTGAACAGGAATATGCTCCATCCCCACAGTCAAATCAAGAGCCTGCCGTCCCCGATTGTTCCAATGAATCTCATTTGGAAAAGTATGATTCAATTCTGGAAGAACTCAAAGAGAAAGAATTGAAAAGACAAGTAAAGGTTATGGATGCAATTCGGGAATATGTAACCATCAAAACTGCCCCCTATCTCTCCAAAGAGGCTATAGCGACTCTCATTTCCAACATTGAGTACATGGCTTGTGATCAGCCGGAGCTCTACAAACCGATTCGTTCCAATATTGACAATCCGCTACGGTCACCGGGACTTCGTCATCTGGCGTGGAATGTAGGTGAACGATTGAGAGTACCATTGGTGAAAAGAGCCGTCTTTATCAAAGCATCATTTCCATACGAACTCGAAAGCGCGAGTCATGAATATCTCAGACTTAATTTGCGGGATCAGGTAGCAAGTCAGATTCCAATTGATGTACCTGAAAAGGGAGACTATCGCTTCCATTTGGAAACAGATAACGATGAGTCGTAACAAAAAACGTATGCAGATGAAATAATTAATCCGGTCTGTATTGTTCTGCAAAGCTTCATTGGGTTGGTTCGCAGCATGTTAAACGATTAAAAAGTTATAATATGAAAACAGACCAACTTACATTCAATGACTTGCCGGCAGTAGTCGGCGAACTTTGCGACCGGATAGCAAGCATGGAAAATCTGCTGACAGAAAAACTGTCCAAACAGCATGAAGCCAAAGAAAACACGCACGTCCCCATGACCGTGCAGGAAGCTTGCGCCTATCTCAAAATGCCGTTATCGACATTTTATTACAAGGTCAAAAAAGATGATATTCCAGTCATCAAGCAAGGGAAACATCTATACATATACCGTGATGAACTGGATAAATGGCTGGAATCCTCCCGAAAGAATCCGGCTCCGCAAACTTTTGAGGAAGAGAACGAAGCCATGCTCGCTTCCCATCGCCGTAAACCTAACCTTAAAAACTGGTAATGATGGAGAAGACGGACGAAACGATACCTTCACGTGAGGAACTGGCAGTTTATATAGAGGAAGCAGCCGTGAGCGTCACGAATAACTATGAAGAAGCGCCGGCGGTGTTGATGGTGGATGATGCTGTTATAGGCACATTGGGGAATTTCAGCGCTTCCATCGGGAAAGCCAAAAGCAAAAAGACTTTCAACGTTTCGGCCATTGCCGCATCAGCATTGAGTGGCCGCACTATTCTTCGTTACCGCTCCATGTTCCCCGAGAACAAGAGGAAGATTCTGTATATCGACACGGAGCAGGGACGCCATCATTGTCAACAGGTACTGAAGCGCATCCTGCGTTTGGCGGAAATGCCGGATGACAAGGTGCCGGAAAATCTGATTATGTTGTCTCTGCGCAAGTTTGCACCAAGAGTGCGTCTGTTGATAGTCGAAGAAGCCATCGGCACCACACCTGATTTGGGTCTGGTCATTATAGATGGCATCCGTGATTTCCTTTACGACATCAATTCATCCAGTGAATCTACCGAAGTTATCTCGAAATTCATGCAGTGGACGGACGACAAACAAATCCATATCCATACTGTCCTGCATCAGAACAAGAATGATGAACATGCGCGTGGTCACATCGGCACGGAACTCAACAACAAGGCGGAAACCATACTGCAGGTAGAAGTGGACAAAGATGACAAAGCCATAAGCGTGGTCGAGGCCGTTCACATCCGGGACCGGGACTTTGAACCTTTCGCTTTCCGCATAAACGAAGACGTCCTGCCCGAACTGGTAGAACCATATCTGTCCAAAGAGAAGAAGAGCGGGCGACCAACCAAAGAACCGTTCGATCCGCAGAGGGAGATTCCTGAGCCTGTACATCGTGCTGCAGTGGATGCCGCTTTTGCCAATGGCAATATCGGCAGCTATGATGACTACCTGGAACGTCTGAAGGAAGCTTACGGATTGCACAATGTAAAGCTCGGCTACAACAAGGCGGTCAAAGTAGCCACCTTTCTTGGCAACAAGCAGATGGTCATAAAGGAGGGGAAAAATTATATTCTCAATCCAGAATACCATTACTGAGTACAACTTTACTTTATTGCAGGGGCGTATATATTAGAATAAAGCAAAGTCGGCAGGAAATCACCATGTGAGATACTCATTTTCTCCCCTCTTTTAGTGGATAATATTATCCTGCATTTCCTTGTCCAAGTGCCAATTCATTATACGCATCCGATATGGCTTGCGGGGAAGCATAAACAGGTAACTGTTTCGAGATATGCCAAGGTATAACCTCACTGCGTTACGGTTGTACATTGGCGCTCTTGACTGCTCAGTTCCTTCGCCAGTACGGTACTCGCAAGCTCGCACCTTTTCAACCATTATAACAACGATTCAAATGAAAGAAGATATTGTCAATACATCAACTTCCCCGAAAGAAACAAGAAGCGTCTTTGTCGGGGCAAAAGTCACTCCCAGCCAGAGAGACCATATAAAATCACTGGCCGAACAATGCGGCATGACCGTAAGCGACTACATATTGTCATGTGCGTATAACTTCAAGCCCAAAGCGAGGCTCACGAAAGAAGAGGCTGCACTGCTGCAGAATCTGGACAATTGTCGGTCTGATCTCGTAAAATATACCTCCGCACTTCACGGAATGTCCACAAAGCAGCGGATGATAATGTTTAATCAGATTCCGTTCATGGTCGGCTGGCTCGGAGAACTTTCCAATGTTGCCGAAGGCGTCTGCCAATTCCTGGAAGCCGTAAAGGAGAAAAACAAAATTCCGTCCAACCCTCAATCCGAAGAAAAATGATTGCAAAAGCCAAAGCCATATCTTACGGTATCAATGACCTTCGTTATATTACTGGCGAATCAAAACACAAGAAGCATCCGGAAAAAATATATCGGGTATTGGACAATCTGTTGCCCCAGGAACTGGACGCTATGGGGATATGGAACTCCATGCAGTTGACCCTTTCCCAGCATCGGCCGATAAAGAATTCCATAATCAGAATAGAGTTGAGTCCATCGCCTGAGCATACCAGTTTCTATGACATTGAGGACTGGCAAAAGCTATGGCACGAATTTGCCGAAGAGTTCGACAAACAAACGATTACCGGCAAGGACGGTAAAGTCCGTTCTAGCCCGACCAATCTGGCAAACAGCAAATACACGGTTTACCTGCACATGGAATCCAAAGGGAAAGTTCCCCATCTCCATGCTGCAATTTGCCGCTTTGATGAAAACGGGAACATCAACAATGACCATAACATTCATCTTCGGGCACAACGTGCAGCCGAGCGAGTTGCAGTGAAACGTGGCTGGAAGACTGCGGAAGAAATCAGAAGTCGCAACATTCCGGAAGTAAGCAGAGAGTGCATGGAGGTATTGAGAACCATGCCATCGTGGTCATGGGAAGAATACAAAAAGGCACTTGCCAGGAGAGGGTATTCCGTATATGAACGGAAAGACAAGAAAGATGTTCTTCGTGGATATGCGATCCTCAAAGGAAATGCCAAATACAAGGCTTCCGAATTGGGAGTGGCCCGTAACCTGATGATTTCCAAACTTCCCCGAACCTGGCAAAAGCTACACTACCGTGAGAGGCTTGCCGCTCAGGTCAATCCTTATCAGAGCCATCGGCCGGAACCTGTTAGAAGACCGACAGCCGATATGGACTATACTCACTATCGTTCCGGCTCGGTGTCCTACACGCTTTCTTCCCATAGCGGAACGGAACAGCGTTTCTATATCCCGGAGCGGGTACTTGACTATTTCAACGATGAGTTTGACTATCGGGAGGTTGCTAACAGCAGCGAGCTGACCAACATAGCCGTAGCTATCTTTGTTGGTATGCTTGATACGCCCGCCGTATCTGCCGGAGGTGGTGGCGGAGGTTCGCAAAGCGATCTTCCCTGGCGGGACAAGGACGATGACGACCTGCAATGGGCTCGCCGCTGTGCCCGTGCTGCTACCCTCCTATTGGGCAAGAAACCTAGAACAGGATTAAGACGATAAAGTCATGTAACAGTCATACAAAAAGCGGTCGCCTCGTGCGACCGCTAATAGTCCGCCAGTCTTGCCGGATATGGGGAAAATTTATTTTATAAATCTGAAATTTAGAATTGTTTCCTCCGAAACAGGAAGATTTCTTGAGATTCGTCCATAGCTCAGCTCGGTAGCTCGTAATTTAAGAGCCGTCTTTAAATATCGCTCTCGCTGTTCAATGTAACGTTTCATTACTTCGCTTGTAATAAGTCAATATTTTTCAGGACAAGAGAACGCAAGGTCGCAAAAAACTTGTTGACTTCTTGATGTAAGCATTTAATTGGGTAATATTTCATATTTTTTCAATAATCCATAATTATTATACAAAAATATCCTCATCAAACAATTTGTCAAATTGAATTGTGATGGTATTTAATGTATTTCTCAACTCTATGAGAAGTTCTGATAATGGTAATCCGCTGAAATGAAGTTCTATTTTCTCACACTCCTCGAAAAATTTAGCCCAATTTATAGAAGTATAATCCTCTTCAGATTTGACTTTCATCAAATAATTTATACTTACGGCCATCATTTCCAAAGTTAATATAAAACTTCCATATTTATTCACTAATGACCTGTAAACATTTTTATTGGCTTCATTTAAATCAGCTACGGCTCTATCTCTAGCACAGTTATAAGGTTCAATGTATAAATTGCACCGCTCCACATAATTTTCAAGTTGAGGAGCAAAGTAGTTCATCATCCAACTCTTATAATAATGATTTTGCAACTCAATAAAAGAAAACAATTTAATGTTAGTATGGTTTGTGTAGCTTACAGCCCCCTTTTGAAACCCAGCTTTTGATACTATATAACCTATATTACTTCCAGTTTCACTCATAACAGTTGTAAACGCGTGAATAACTGATTGATTTATAGGGACACACCAATTCTTACACTCTACCACATATGTGATTTTATCAATGCTTCTTGGATCAATGGCAAATACATCTATTTCCACTTCTCCTCGAGGAGTGGAAACCACTTTCTCTATTTCAGCTTCAAAGCCTGATTGTGAAAGTAAAAGATAAACTTTGTTTTGTAAATCTCTCCAATCAACTGGTTCTGAAAAAATCATTTGCATACCTAGAATCATATATAAACTTACACAGTTCTACCTTTCTTTGAGCAGTGTCTCATTCAGTGTGTCAGAAGTGAGTCTTCAGACCTCCTAGTTTTGCAAATATATCAATTTATCTGTTAACTCATCAGCAGGCTTGCCTGCCGATGAGCATTTTTATTCATCCGGGAATAGAGTCCTGTCAAGATCGATTCTCGGAATCTACCTCAGGTAGGAATTCTTGTCCATAGCTGTTTTCCCATAAGCATGATGACCGATTCCTCGTTGGGCATGGCCCCGCACATCCTCGTGACACGCCAGCCGCTCTATCCAATTCGTGGTGTAGATCATGGACTTGATACGGAATGTCAATGTCCGTCCGTGCCCATATGTCCTGACGGGACGGTAGCCGTTACACTTCTTGCCTGATATACCTTCCTGAGGTACTCTCTGCGTTCGGACACCATAAGACTCTCTAGCATTATCTGCATCAGGTCGTGTACCCCGTTTCCTTTTTCCGTATGCTTGCATATTAGCTCGGAAAGTTGTTTCTTTATGAAATCCACAAAGTTTACTCTTTTTTAGTTTTTGTTTTTATAAATCTGGTAAATTTATTTATTAAATATACTTTAGTTAACTGTCACCTAACTTATCATGCATTACATCTAGGATTTAACCTACTAATTACCAAAATCGAGGGTCTGTACTAATATCATCTCCAGAGAAATCAAATTTGGGTTCTTGCAATTTGCCGACATATCCAACATTTCTCAATTCTTGAAACTTTGGATAGCGTTGTAAATCATCTGCATATATGCTTACATACACAGGGACTTCAAATAGTTTACAAACACCATCTCCCAACCACTTCCAAAATGATTTTGTATAGTGATTCTTAAATTCATCACTAAATTCAGTCCGAACTATCCATACGCTTCTATTATCTTGCGATTGGTTCAAGATTCCTCCATGAAAAGAAGAACATTTTGAAATCTTAGCAAGCATCTCTTCTTCCGTCATAGGGATGTCACCTATGTTTATAAATATTAGTATTTTCATTTATGCAATTTATTTCAATATGGAACGACCATATCTATTACATCACTACCTGCAGTTTCAATATCTAAATTAGAGTGGTCTATGTGAATAGATAATTTAATGATTTTTTCTAGAGTTTCTTCCTTAATCAAGGCTTCACCTGATGCCATAATATTATTTGCAAACAACAGTCTATAATAGATAATCCTGATTGCACGTGGAGTTAATCCCACTATGTGATTTTCTTTTAAATACTCACTTAAATACTCTCCTAACTTGTTATCAGTTAATTCTGTCAACTCTTTCCTGTCTGGAATTGCTATGAAAGAATGTTTTTCTCTATTGGTACTGAAAGGCGGTTGAGTAATGCTCTCTTCCTCATGGGGATTATATAACTTTTTCAAGTATTCTATCTGTTGGGTTTGATCAAGAGAGGGTAAGCCAATACCAAATATAAATAGTTTATCCAAATGCTTCTTTGCTTCTTCTCGTTGTTCCTCTGTGTAATTGTAACCATCACCGAACTTGTTACTACAATAGGCATCAACAAATTTATTTGGATCAACGCTGCAAATAACAATCATTCTTTTTTGTATTTCTGAATTTTCAAGAATCAACCGTAATGAATTGACAACATTTAATATTTTTGTTGTTTCGCAACGATCAATATCATCAACAAAAAGAATGATCTGTTCTCCCTCAGGCTTGTTGGCTACACTTTTAATCAATAGTTCTAAATCTTGTTCAAGATCATTTTGGATTCCTAACATTCCCCTATAAGATTTCCTTTTGAAATGCTTTTCTATTGTTTCATGTATTGATATTGGATTCTTAATTATTGAATAAAATACTCCACTTAATGCAGTCAACCAAGCTAAAGGCATCCTCAAGTCTTGCATAATCAGCTTTATACGTTCAGATATATCAAGGTGTTCAGAAATATACCAATATCCGACCCATACTATAACATAAATAGCAATAACCGAAATAATCCTTGGCCATTGTTTTAACCAAAACTGTTTTATATAAAAAATGCATCGAGATACGCAATTCAAACCTTCCTTGTATATTGTCTCATAGAGATATGCCCATATAGCTGGAGTATCCTGATATTTCCACGCATTAAACTCTATGATTTTATATTTAATCGTTTCATCTTCTCTTGTTCTCTTTTTCAACAAATCTTTAATTTGCCGAAAGAAATAAGTTTTACCTCTGCCCCACGGACCAAATATACCTAACATGCAAAAATTATCATTCGTATGTTCAGCTATTTTATCCAACTGTTTTATATAACATTCTGCCAACGTGGTGACTCCAAAACAGGGCGGTACAGAAGAATCTATAATTCCCTTATTTATCTCTTTTGATTTATAAGCTATAGGCGTATGATTTTCCACATTTGAAACATTCCCGTTAGCAGATTCTGAATCTGTATCAATTGACGCACCGGATTTCATAAATTTATCAGTATCTTTTAATCCATCGATAACAAAATCATCATCTGTTAAAAGATTCTCTTCGACAAACTGTACACCATCTGGTGTAATATTTTGTATTAAACCCTTATTATTGATAAACATAACAGAATCTAAAAAATTATGGGATTTTAGACTTTCTACAGCATCTGACAATTGCTTGTCCGAATCATATACTATAGAGTGGGATGCACATAATTTATCAAACTCGATTGGAGAAGCATCGCCATTCTTGTACTTTTCATATAATGCAAGTAAAATATTATTTTTTAATTCCTTAATAGTCATAATCTATTTGTTTTAATCTACAAAAGTAGCTAATTATACAGACAATAGATATTACATGGTCATAAAATTGATTTGATTCGCAATTTTTATTACATATTATTTTATTTGAATGATGCTATATTGGTATTTATTCAGTACTTTTGCAATACAAGTAGAAATAATCATCACCAAAATGGAAACGATGAAAGATATAAATCGAATTAAAGTGGTACTCGTTGAAAAGAAACGAACCAACAAATGGTTGGCAGAGCAACTTGGCAAGGATCCGGCTACGGTGTCTAAATGGTGTACGAACACTTCACAGCCAGGATTAGAAACTCTGCTTCAGATAGCTAAAGTTCTAGAGGTAGATGTAAAGGAATTGCTGAACTCTTCGTTGGAAAGTGATGTTCAGATGGTAAGACTTGTCAAATAACAGAAAAAATGAATTTATTTATGGATAGGAATGAACTGGCAAATAAGATACGAGGAACAGAGGGGCTGACAAATGACGAGAAATCGACATTGATAGAGTTGCTTAGCAGGCAAAAGAAGTACGGACTGGTATGGGAAGACAAACCTGAAGATGTAGAGGAACGCCTTCGCGAGGAGTTGCCGGTGCTGATTGAAGATACAGACAAAGCCATCATTAGCACAGATACAGATGCCCCCAACCATATCCTTATTGAGGGAGATAACCTTGAAGCATTGACTGCTCTTGCTTATACGCATGAAGGGAAGATTGATGTTATCTATATAGATCCTCCATATAATACAGGGAATAAAGACTTTGTTTACAATGATAAGTTTGTAGATAGTGAAGATACTTATCGCCATTCTAAATGGTTATCGTTTATGAATAAACGACTTCGTATAGCCAAACAATTATTGTCAAACAAAGGTGTGATTTTTATTTCAATTGATGATAATGAGCAAGCGCAGCTTAAGATGCTTTGCGATGAGATATTCTCACCCTCTAATTTTGTTGGAACATATTTTTGGAAAAGAACTAGCACTCCCCCTGCTCTTTCATATAAGATTAGAAGGAAATTAGAATATGTCCTTTGTTATCAAAAAACAGATATACCTCAAAGAACATACGCACAAGGGTATGTAGATGGAGGGGATGCGCCCTTATTAAATTCAGGAAACCCTATGGGTATATTACAATTTCCTGTAGGCTCCGTTTACTTTAATATCCCCGATGGAGTATATTCTGCCAAGAGTACATACAAAATAGAATTGTTGGAAAATGTAATTGTAGAACACGGGAAAAACATCAACGCCTTTTCTGCAAGAGGTCATTTCAAATGGGGGCAAAATAATCTAGAAAAAGAAGTTTCAGAAGGGACATATTTTTTAATTAAATCACTTCAATTTTCTCCTCGTTTTCAAAAAAGTACAAAGGCAACAAAAGTGCCATCCAACATTGTAGATGATGAAGTGGGAGTAGGTACCAATGAAGATGCGCAAAAAGAAGTAGAAGCTTTGAACGTGGATTTTAATTATGCTAAACCCATATCTCTTGTATCGTATTTGTCAAAAATGCCTTTTTGGAATGAAAAAGACATTACTATTCTTGACTTTTTCGCTGGAAGTGGTACAACCCTCCATGCTACCATGCAACTGAATGCGGAGGATGGAGGACATCGTAAGTGTATCCTTGTAACCAACAATGAAAACAATATCTGCGAAAATGTAACTTATGTGCGTAACAAACGAGTTATTCAAGGATATACGACTCCTAAAGGAGAAGACGTGCCGGGGCTTACGAGCAATACATTACGTTACTACCGTACCGACTTCGTACCTCGAGAGAAGACGCAAAAGAATATGCGAGCATTGGTCGCTGCAGCTACCGATATGCTGTGTATTAAAAATGACATCTATACCGAAACTCATGAGATTGGAGGTGCTAAAATGCGTCCGTCGTTAGCTCGTCATTTCAAGACGGGTAACAATGAGATGCTTATCATCTATGATGATAGAGCTATCCCATATATCGTTGACAAATTAAAAGATATAGATGTTAAAGAACCTATCATGGTGTATGTATTCTCGCCAAACGATTATCCATATACCGATGAGTTCTTTGAAGTAGCAGACAAAGTAAAACTATGTGCTTTGCCTGCAGCCATTTATGAAACTTACAGCAAAGTATTGAAAAGACCAAAACCACATTTTCTTGACGAGGAGAAAGAGAAAATGGTAGAAGCTGAAAAAGAAGATGAACTTGATGAACTATTTACAACTATAGACGAGGAAGGAGGTGAAGCATGAAAGAAATACGTTACCAACAAGAAGCAGTAGAAGAATTAGTAAAGAAGTCATATGATCTTATCCACCAGTCTGGTGATCGAAAAAAGATAGTTTTCAAAGCTCCAACCGGAAGTGGTAAGACGGTTATGGCATCTGATATGCTTGACCGCCTCACAAAACAACTTGCCACCGATCCTGCAAGCCGATATCGCGAGGTCGCTTATATCTGGATTGCACCGAATAAACTGCATGAGCAGAGCTATCAAAAGATGCAGACCTACTTTACGGAAAGCCGTGTGCTTAAACCGGTTATGTATGATGAGCTTGATCACTCATCCGACGGATATATACACCATGGAGAGATACTGTTCGTCAACTGGGAGAGCATTAATAAGGATAAAAACGTAATGATGCGCGATAGTGAGAATGGGGCATCTATACCCGATATCTGCTATCGCACCAAGGAAGCAGGTTTACCGATTGTCGTTATAGTGGACGAGGAACATATGTTTGGCGGTAAAAACGCAAAAAAGTCAGAGAAAGTACTTCGTACTATCAATCCAAAACTTGAAGTTCGTATTTCCGCAACTCCGGATCCTCAGCAGACAAACGCCTTTATCGAAGTGCCACGCGAAAAAGTTATCCGCGAGGAAATGATTAAAGAAGGCATTGTTATCAATCCAGGTCTCGATGTGAATGCTGGTACTGCATCGCTTAATACTTTGCTGCTGAAACATGCACTTAAACGTCGCGAAGACATTGCTGAAGCTTACAGAGAGCAAGGGGCGAACATAAATCCGTTGCTCCTCATACAATTGCCAAATGACTCAACAGCAACTATGACTGCCGACGAGAATTCATTGAAAGAAGAGCTTGTGATGTATCTTGATAGAGTACACGGTATCAACATTGACAACGGGAAACTGGCTATTTGGCTTAGTGGTGAGAAAGATAATCTTGGAGGTATTGAACGTTTTGACAATATTACCGAGGTATTACTTTTCAAACAAGCTATTGCACTCGGTTGGGATTGTCCTCGTGCAGCAGTGCTTCTGATTTACCGTAAAATGGAGAGCTTTCAGTTCACAACGCAAACCGTTGGCCGTATATTGCGTATGCCAGAACAAAAATTTTATCCCAATGCCCTACTGAATAAAGGTTATGTCTATACAGACCTTGCAAAGGATAAAATACAAATTGTTGCTGATGACATGAGTTATATATCGTCAGACCTTTTAGCTGTTCGCCGCAAGGATTTGCACAATGTAGCCCTGCGTTCTGAGTATAGCGAATACAAGAGTGCAGACCGTAATCGTCTCGGTCCAGATTTCCGCAAAGTACTCGAGGATACCGTGATAAGTCGCTGGTCATTGCGAGTAATTCAGCTGTCATTTAATTTCAATCCTTTTGACGAAGAGCCAGAACCAAATCCCGAAGACTTTGGAGCACTTTCGGGCGAGATTATCCAAAATCGCAAGGCTGCTGAAGCTAAAGGAATTAATTTCAATGTAACCCGCGTGCCGGTGGAAATCCCCGATAACGTATATATAGAGCCACAAGATATTGGTATTTACGATATTGATAATACCAGCCGAATAAAGTATGCGAGAACACAAGGCGAACTGCAAATGATCTTTGATGATTTTTGCCTATCTCTTCTCGGTGGCTACGAAAAAGCCCATAGTTTTGGCGTGCTCAAAAACAATATTATAGAGATGATGGAGCATCTCTTTGAGGTTTTTGAAACAGATGCCTACCGTATTATACTTGCCAAACAAAATAATGATAAGTTCAGAGAAGTGATACGCATTGCTCTTGAAATTTATGCACGTGACGTACTGAAACGCCGCAAGCTACGCAAGGAACGCTCATTTGTGGAATATATTTGGGAAGTTCCGGAGGAGCGTTATTACAATGCTGCCAATAATCAGGAGGTGCCGTCAGTACGTAACCATGCCCTTATGCCATTCGTTAGATTGAATAACGCATATAGCCCAGAAATACGTTTTGCTCAATTTTTGGAAGATAATATTCAGTATATTGACTGGTGGTACAAGAATGGTGATGAGGGCAAGCAACATTATGCCATAAGTTTTACAAACTCTTCAAACGAAAAAGAACTTTTCTATCCCGATTTTGTAATCCGTCTTAAATCTGGCAAAATTTTTCTCTTTGACACAAAGACACCAGGTAGTGATCCCGAAGCTCCGGCAAAACATAACGCACTTAACGCATATATGCAAAGAGAGGAAAACAAAGCTCTCAACCTTCAAGGTGGTATATTGATTGAAGACAATAACTTATGGCGTTATTCTCAATTTACTATTGATAATACTAATGATTTGACAGGCTGGACAGCTTTCCACCCTGACCAAAATTAATTCCATAGATATGAGAAAAGGACTCGATCAGAAATTTCTGCATTATGGCATACGCCAAGACGATTTGGAGTTAATCAAATCGTTATGTGAAAAGCACGGTCTAGACAGTGACTGGTTGTGTGAAGACATTTTAAGACAATACCATTCCCGGAAAGTTGATACAATTGAAATCAGTGATACCGAGGTGGAGTCTGTCATTGATGAAGCAATCCAAAAAATAAAAAAGTAAGGAGGATAGCTTATGCTGATTAAAAAAGTCAAAATTACCAATTATAAGACTTACCTCTCACTTGACCTCGACCTTACGGTAGAGGAAGACCGTCCCATTATCCTTATCGGCGGTATGAACGGTGGAGGTAAAACAACGCTATTTGAGGCTATTTGTGGTGCTCTTTATGGCTTAAAAATACGCGATAAGGCTCACTTTAATGAACTCCTAAATGCAGGAGCTTTAGGTATTGCAAAGCCTGAAATTATTCTTGAAGTTACTTTTACAGGCTTGGTGCTCGGTCGTGAACAGAAGTATATTCTACGTCGTACCTATGCTCTAAATCCGCAAGACAAGCCAGTGGAGAGCGTCATGCTTAACATGAACGGCACTCCATTCATCTATGGTACAGCAACGCCTCCACAGCAACGTCGGCAAAGCGAACAACAAGTCAATAAAATAATAAAGGCAAATCTTCCTCAGGAGCTTAGCCAATATTTTCTTTTTGATGCTATGCAATCTAGCGAATTGCTTAAAGATGGAGTATTTGCGCAAATTATTAAAGACAACATAGAAAATGTGATGGGCTTTAACAAATATCTTCAACTCAAAAAAGCAGCAGAGAAGTTGCAACAGGCAAAGGCAAAAGAACGTCTTGATGCCGAAGCAGAGAGAGAGGAATATGAACAACTTTGTAGCGAGAAAGATTCAATTGAAAAAGAAATAGTTCAATATGAGACCGAACTTGATGGCATTTTCAGATACCTGCAATCAATGGAGCAGGAATATGAAAACGCTAAATCCGGTGCTCGTGATTTTACTGCCACTCGGCTCAAAATCGATGAGATTGAAGCTAAGATGCGTGATGCCCGTGCACTCGCAGACAGTTACAGCGAGGAATTGAAACAAATGGTTGATGGTATTGAAGGTAACATTTTTCTTCCCAAACTCGCCGCTGACCTTTCAACTGAAATCAACAACATTATCCGCATAAAAGAGGGACTACGCCAAGCAGGACAGCAGAACTATTCACCCGAAAAAGTTCGTGAAATAGCATCTAAAATTCTGAAAGTACTTCGAGAAATGCAAATGGTTTCAGCCGACGTGGACGAAGAGAAAATCGTTTCGATTATTATGGCTCAAAGCCAACCTGGAAAAGCCGATCCTTATGCTTTCCTTGAAGATAAAGATGTTGACGCACTTGTCAATCTTATAAACAACCCTGGTATAAATCCATTTATACGTGTTAATGAAGACCGCCAACTTTGTGAGGTAAAAATTGAACAATTGCCTGAATTACAGTTGCAGAAAGAGTCATTAGAACGTGGACTTGTTGGTGGAAATGAGCAGGTTATTGCTGACTATGAGCAAGCCGAACGTCGACAAAATGAAATTAAAGAAAAAATAGTCGAACTTAAAGCACGCATCAAAACACTCGAAAAGCGTATACACAATTTCGACATTCAGCTCCAACAAGAACCAGATGTTAAATTTGACACTCTCGTCAAGCTTACACCGTTCTTTGACAATGTTGCAAACGCCTTACTTGAGCGCAAACGTCTGCAAATCGAAACGGAGATGCAACAGCAACTCAATAAGTTGCTGATATCATATAAAGGGCACATTGCTCGTGTGGAGTTGAGCGACAACTTGGAAAATTTTTATATCAAAGTTTTTCACACAAAAGGTAACGAAATATCGCTCAATCAGCTTAACGCTGCTTCTAAGCAAATCTTCATTCAAGTGCTTTTAAAAGTGCTTCGCAACCTCGGTGACTATAATCCTCCAGTTATGATAGACACCGTTATGGGTGTACTCGATAATGAGAGCCGTGATGCCTTGATGCAAGAATATTTTCCGCAGTTGGCAGAACAGACTATTCTTCTCTGTACCACTTCTGAAATACGAAAAGAAAGTGATTATAAGCAGCTTGAGGCCTTTATATCAAGAACATATACGCTTGAACGCGATATAGAGAACCAATGTACTTATGTTGCAGACGGTTATTTCGGTCTGCACCTTAATAACGAATAAACTATGGATATAAATTTCACAGATGCAATAACCGCTGAGGGCATTATTGACGAATTATATCAACTTCGTACTGCTCTCGAAAATCGTATAAACCTGTCGCAACAGATTGGTAAAGGGAAACGTGAAGTTCTTACGGGCAGTAAGATTATGCGTATTTGCTTCATCGCAGGGCTTACACTCACAACGAAGCGTGACTTAGAAGCTATTAAGAAAGTACAGCTTTCAAAACAGAATCAGCGTTTCAGTACAAGTTTTTTTACAAAAAATAACTTCAAACCGATATTTGAAGCTGTTTTGAAGCTACGTTACCGCGACCTCGATGTAGATTGGAACGATAGCCGTTTGGTATCACGTATAGTAGCGTATGAAATTCTTCGTGGACGCGACCATTTGCAAGATGAGAATAATCTTAATGCATTTCTCTTTGCAACCAGCACTGGACGTTCTACTTCACGTACTATTCCCGAACTTAATCTGCTTATCGGAAATTATGGCGATATTGATATGGAGGCTACGCTCAGTATCAATGACAGTAGCATACCGAACACACAGATATTGATTGCAGGAGCAACTGGTTCTGGCAAGACAAACTTATTGGCTGTATTGATACAACAATTCCGCACTCTTTCCACTGACTCTGCTTTTCCTGTCAATTTTTTGTTGTTCGACTACAAGGGTGAGTTCTCTGATCCGGCCAATGCAAGTTGGCTCGCTAAATTCGATACCGACCGTACTGCCATTCTTGATCCAATTTCAGCACCGCTTCCAATTAATCCTTTCAAGGACTTCAGGGGTAAGCCACAAAATGAAATAAATCTCTATTCTACTGAAATGGCTAATGCGCTGTCTGCTTTGGAGCGCACTTCTATTAGTGCAAATATGAGTAATCGGCTTGCCGAGGCTATTGTTAAGTCTTACCAACGTACTAATGGAATGCCTATTAACTTTGACATGATGCTCAAAGAATATCAAACTTTAATGACTAATCCAGAAAAAGATGATAGTATTTCGTCAGTGCTGAAACAGTTGGTTCGTACCAAACTTTTCTCTGAGCAAGATAACATCGACCTTATCAATGAGTGTTTGATTGTAAAAATGGATCGTTTCCCTAAAGACGGCCCGATAGCTAAAGCAATCGTATACTTCCTTGTATCAAAGCTCAATACCATTTATGAAAAGTTAGAGCGTCAAGCTAAAGCAGATAATCTTGTTCAGATTCGCCACTTTACCATAATTGATGAAGCGCATTATATGCTTGACTTTGACAATCGCCCATTGAGAAACCTTATTGCTGTGGGTCGTGATAAGGGTCTTAGTATCATTCTTGCTACTCAAAACATGTCAAGCTTCAAGAGTAAATATTTTGACTTTTATGCCAATGCTCAATATCCGCTAATCATGAAACAGCAAACTATTGACGATAGTGTTATCCGCGACTTATTTGGTGTTAGTGGTAAGGAGCTCCAAGAAATTCGCTCTGAAATTGCCGGATTGCAAAAGGGTGAACTCATCATCAAGAATCCAGATGCTTTCCTTCTTGGCATGGGTGCAAAATACAAAAAAATTAAAGTGACACATTTGATATAAACTTAAATTATGGAATATACTCACGCAAAAGATTATTTAATAGAATTAGCAAATGGAGCACAAACACATGGTTGGTTGAAGGATCTTATAATAAGGACTATCAATACAAATGGACATCTTTCAGATGAAGATTTATCATTAACTACAACACAGTTAAAAAGCAATAGTGCAAGTACGCTAACCGTACCAAATACTCAAAACACTAATAATCATGCTGATATTAGATTTATTTCATTAACGCATAATGCAGGAGTTTGCGCTTTAGCTAATGACCAAACGATTGTTTTTTCCAAAGACATAACATTGTTGTATGGGAACAATGGTTCTGGGAAAAGCAGTTATTTCCGTATTTTAAATGAAATTATTGGAGGGAACCGTAAAACAGAACTTCGTCCTAACATTTATACAAGTACCAATAATTCTATAAATATACGACTAACTTATGCTGAAGGTGACTCAGTCAAAGAACTATCGTGGGACGGAACAACAAGAGCTATAAGTCCCCTGAATTTATCAAGCGTTTTTGACTCCAACTATACTATGGCATTTCTTCAAAAAAGAAGTGCTGATACTGCGATTGTATTGCCATACGGATTACATTTGTTTACTGCATTGACTACTGCAATGGATAATATTAAAGGCAGATTACAAACTGAAATCGATGGCGTCTTAAAATCATTGCCACAAATAAATACAGAAGGTTTGTCTGATGATGTCATTAGAATTCTAACACAACAAACGTATCGTTCGACTCAAAAAAAATATATACAAGATAGATACATAATTTCATCTGAGCAAGATGAAGAATTAAACAGGCAAAAAGAAGAATTAAAAAAGTTACAAGAGACTAATTATAATGATAAAATTAAAATCGCGAAAAGCGAGTTAGCTCAATATGAAGCATTAAAGAAACATCTGACAACCACCAAAGATTTTCTTCGGGAATATGAATTAGAAGCACATTCTTTAATATCCCTAGTTGTTGTAAGTAAGAAGAAAAGTGAGGATGTTAAGCAAAAAATCGCCGTTTTGAGTGAAATAGGAAATACTGATTCAAAAGAATGGAAGTCGTTTATAGAATCAGGAGCGAAATTTGTAGAAAAAGCAAATTTGAGCAAAGATATATGTCCATATTGCCGACAGCCGCTTGTAAATCAAGCACTTCAGATAATCTCATCATATGAAACATATTTAACTGATAAAAGTTTCTCTGAATTAAATCAAGCACTAACATCAAAAGAGATTCTCCGGAAAAAAATATCAAATATAATAACCGACTATACCATTTCAGAACAATTTAAAATACTTATAGATACAGAAACGGACATACCTAATTTATATAATATAATTTTAGAAATACTCCACACACAATGCGAGCAGAAATCGTTGATAATAAATAGTTTAGATGAGGAAAATATCGCTTCTCCTTTAATTTTTGAAACAACAGACCAACTAATATCTTGCATAAAAGATATTTGCGATAAATACAATGCAGACATAGCGAATCTTTCTGAAGAGCAAATTAAAAAAGATGAAAAGATAGCAGCCTTATCATCAAGAATGAAGTCGCTAATTGAATATAAAGCAATTTCCACTCAGAAAGATTTATTTTCTGAATGGTTTGGCAAGATGAAGATTGTTGATGAACTTAAGGGATGTCAAGCGGAATTATCAACTAGACACATATCAGTTTTGGCAAAAACAGCAAGCCAAACCCTTGTGACTGATAATCTCAAGAATAAATTTCAAGAAGAGCTAAACGCTCTAGGCTTAACAAAATTAAGTGTTGATTTATCGGAGGCAGGAGCATCTCGTGGACAATCTTTTATGCAACTAAAACTCGTTAACAACAATTCTGTAACTGAGATATTAAGCGAGGGAGAGCAAAAAGGAGTTGCATTAGCCTTATTCATTGCAGAAAGGAGAATGCAATTATCAAAGAATCCAATTATTTTAGATGACCCTGTTAATAGTTTAGATCATTTTATCACAGCAAAGTTAGTTGAACGGTTATCATCATTAGGCAATCAGATTGTTATATTTTCGCATAATCTACTTCTACAAACATCTTTGGCGGGTCTTAAAGGTTTGCATGAATGTGGAGCAAATCAAATATCTTCTTGTAAAAGAGGCACAAAACATTTGTTTATGTATTCTGTAAATTCTTATGGACGTGATAAAAAAGGAGTCATTGTTGAGTTGAAACAAGATAACATTGCAAATCATCTACGTGCGGCAAATAAACGTCTTAAAGAAGAACCATTTGGTAAGGAGTGCAGCATTGCTGTCGGAGCAATACTTCGGCATACAATTGAACTCATTATAGATGAGAAAATTTTTTATAATCAGATTCCTGTTAAATTTCATGGACGAAAGGATTCAATTAACTGGGAGCTATTGAAAAAACTGAATCCAGACGCATCTATAATTGATAAATTGAATGCTCTTTTCAATCGTCTATCCGGAGGTGATTTACATTCTGGAGTTGAGCAATCTAATAATCCAATCGAGCATGATGAGTTAGAAGATATTTATAAGGAATTACTCTCTATTTCTAATTAATGTATTAAAAAAACGGTGCAGATGAAAAAGAGAATTAACGGAGAACAATACTATCTTCCGAGCAATTTAACATCGGAACAAGAAGCCATTTATGTTCAGATTATAGACTGGAAACGTAAAAATATCACCACGCAAAGAGGTTTGTATAGAGGGCATGAATATGATGCTATTTTCCCGGATGAGACCCCTGTCCCGGAAATGCTGTACAAACCAATAATACCATTACTGGATAAAATGCAACAGGGTAAATTTGCTTATAAGCCACATAAGTTTGCCTTTCATGCCGTAAGCTCTCAGACTGCCTGCATCAATCTTTTCATGCCGTTACTCCTTTCTGAAGATGCAGACCGCATATTGCCTATGATTCCAGGATGTCCTGCAGATTTCAGTAAGATAGCAAGGGACAAACTGTTCCGTGGATTCTGCTTTGAATATTGGGGACAAGATATTAAACAAGGAACTGGTTTATTGAATGACCATTCCAAGCAAGCTGGGACAGATGCTGATGTAGCTATAGCTTACTATAATACGGAAGACAAATTATGTCTGTGGCTGATAGAGCATAAACTGAGTGAGCGGGAGTTTACTGTCTGCGGAGCATATGAAAGCAAAGCCAATGAGAGCAAGGCTAATTGCACTAAGTGCAATCTCATGGATATAGCCAGAGAACCGCAGAAATGTCATTATCACACGATAGGATATAAATATTGGGATATTCTCAATAAGAATCTTGACAGATTCCAAGGTGCAATCGAAATTAAAGGTTGTCCGTTCAGACGTGGACTCAACCAATTGTGGCGTAATCAGATACTTGCCTTTGCCTTACAGGAGACAGGAATATACAACAACGTAACATTTTCGGTCTGTCACCATGCAAAGAACACGATGTTGAATAAGTCTATCAATCAATACAGAGCTTTAACTAACAAAGACGCAATATTCAGTTATTTTACCAACTATGATGTGTTGGACGCAGTAGATACGCATGATTCAGAATTGCAGAAATGGCTCCAATGGTATAAGGCATTATATTGTTTCTAAAATATCTACGCCCATTATATATAAATTAAAAAACAATATGAGGTATTACACTCCCTATCCCACCCTAAAGTCGGACAACGGGTAAACCTAGTAATAGAACTGCGTATTTTGACAAATGGACAAATGTGAATCGGATTATAACTAAAGGATAAGTATAAAGGATAAGTAAATATATGAAATACAAAAATGTAGAGAAAGAGATCATCAAGGCCTTAGTAAAATATGAAGGCAAAGCTGGAACTATAGCAGATGCTCTGACACAAAGTAAGGTTTTAGAACGCCATGGTGTCATTATTGTACCTAAGGGGTATGAATTCCTTGCCTTTTTTGACAAAGAGCTTTACCATGATTGGGATAATATCGGATATCTGGCTGAGCTTCTCTCTGTTATTGATTCGTTATTAACTGGCCGCGATATTCTTCTGATATCTCAAAAGGGACCATGCCATGTAATAGGTAAAAAACAAGCTGAATATATAAAATTGAATGTTATATTGGTCGACGGAAAGGATTACATTGTTACCGAAGGCGCTTATGGACCTAATTACTTCAATTCAAACAAGCAGCAAGCATATTGGCCAAACACATTTCCAGATAATCACTTCAAATTTCCTGTCAGCAAATTAGCATATTCATACTCCATAAGTCAGGAACTTAAAGAACTAGTGAAACACAATTTTAAATCAGAAGAAGAGATACGTTTCAGTAAACAGCAGTTTGTCGCATGGTTCGCCATTGGAGTGTCTCTACTTCTTGGTATACTGGGCGTTATCTTTTAAAATATCAATTTACATTAGAGTTCATATGCCAAGGTTTACCCTAGCTACTAATTCTACTAATGGGGAAAATAGGATAACATAGATTATAAGAAACTAACCGCATCTTAGAATATTTCCAATTACATTTTAGGATGTGATTAAGCAAAATGACATTAAAACCACTAATTCATTATATTAATCATAATTGCTATAAAGTCTGTCACTATAATTTCTAAGTAAATGGAACTACAAGATTATAATATCTTTGAACAGAGAGTTAGCACCTATAGGACTAATCACATTCATTTGTGTCTAGATGGGGATTTTAACCTCGACTTCGGCAAAATGTCCGTGCGAGATTTTGCCAGTCTAGTTCATGAGTATGTTCATTATTTGCAACATTTTCACACTTTATATGGACTAAATTTGTGCTCTGGATTTAATGCAATATTTAGTATTTATCGAGAATACTTTGAACAGCATAACAAATTCTATATTCCACTATTTTTACCACTGGATAAATCTACAGCACAATTCAAGGAGAATCACGGGAGAATACACGGAGATGAAGAATGCAAATTTTATAATGTTGACGAAGTAGAAGTCAGCCCTTTATCTATTAATGAAGCTAAAAAAACAATACTGCTGTCTCTATAGGAGTATATGATTTTACGAATAATCAAGCAGACGAGAATGGTTTTAAATTTGGTTACTGCTGTATCATAGAGGGAATGGCACATTTAATCCAACAAAAAATTAATCCCCAGATTCATCATCAAGAAATAAAGTACCTAGCCATTCAACATATATGTAATAATTACTGTAAAAAAGAAATCGCCCAAAACACGAATCTTGTTATATCTGCATGCGTATGCGCATTAATGTTCAAGAATCCTGGAGTTGCATTCTTTGATGTCCTTGATTATATCTCTCAATCTAACATTACAGATGGAAGATATCTTTTTTCTTCATTTATCAGGGATTCCAACATTTTATACCAACGGAAGCGACAAACAGTTGCTGCAGCAGTGTCTGCTTTTCTTTCTAGGCTTGAAAAGTCACTCACCCTGGCAACGGGAACAGATCTTGATTACTACAAGAAGGTGATTGACAATTGCAAGTACTATATTCAAAATGGCCGCAATCCTATCATAGATCTGGTATACGAATTTGATTTATCCAATCGCACTTTTTTATATAAATTATTCGACATCTGCGGATATCCAACAATCGAAGACAATAGTACGTACTATCCTCCATTGAATGCTGACGGGAAACCTTATATAGAATGTGCTGCATTACTAGGCAAGGAGCTAATAATTAAAAGAATACAAGCAACACAAACGACTATATGCCCAGGGTTCGAGAGGTTTTGTAAAAACAAACAATATACAAATGATGACCCTATTACACCAGAGTGCCAATGCGAGCAGTGGAAAAGGAATGGTCCCCCATGCTTAATGAGCGCCGCATTTCATTATTACAAATTAGATAATCACACAATTATTCAAAAAGATATTAATAAATAACGTCTGTACGCACAAACTTACATGAACCTGTTATAAAATAGAAATGCGTCGCAATTTCACAAAAGATACTATCAAGATTTAGAACATTGTATGATAATTTTTCCCATCGGCGGCAATTGCCGAGTTTTTCTCGGTAATTGAATCTTTGCTTAGTACTCCGAATTCAATTTTGCAATAACTGGGCAAAGCTATCTGCATAGGATTTGCTCTTTTTATGCGGATTCTTTCCAGATAAACAGTTCCTAATCCATCCATATTTGAGCAAGTTGTACTATATTTGCAGTGCAGTCCCGGTCGTTCCTCTCCCAGCTTTCAGTTACTGGTGATGAATCCGGGTTTTATTTTATGCATACAAGACGCCTTTTTTTCTTGTTCGAGTATCTGTTTTAGTATATCTTGAATCCTAATTCATCATTAAGCCCTGAATATAATTTATCCATCGCTGATTCTAAACCTTTCATCGTCCCATAGTTAAATATCCGGTCAAAATATGCAATATCGTTTATTGCACTTAAAATGCCATCAACAGATTTTGTATAACCGGATATACTCTTGGCTCCAGTCTCTGTCTTGAAGTTTTCTAACTCTTTTTCACTTCCCAGCAATGTGCGGCAACTGCTGAAATGTACAAACCGGTCTTTAAAAACGCCGTCAGATAAGTGCGCCAAGTCAGATAAGTTTAATACTGCCTCATCCCCTTTTTCTCCTTCCAGAAAGATTGAATGTGTATCCCCATGGAATGAAAGATAGATAATTGAATAATTGTCATATTTTGCCAAATTGAACCGTTTCAGATAATATTGCAGTTCATTTTTTGTGGCTACTCTTCGATAAATGATTTCACATCCGGACGATTTTTCAAGAAAGTCCAGTAAAGGTTTAGTATGTATTGAGCGTCTATTTCTTTCGATAGTATGCTCCCACTCTGTTTCAAGACAGATAATTCCGTTTTTCTGTTTCATTGTATTATTTTGTTTATTTATGCATGTAATTTCATTTTAATTATAGGGAAAGGACGTCCCTGTGCGTCAGACTCGGTCCGTTCATATTCTTGGAAGCCCAAATGCCGGTAAAAGTTTCTGGCCTTCGGATTCTGTTCGTTTACATCGACATAGATGCAGCCATAATCTCCGATGGCTATATCCATAAGTCTTTTCCCAAAACCACAACCGAAATAATCCGGCGAAATGAAAAGCATCTCTACCTTTTTGTCTTCAATACCGATGAACCCTGCAGGTGCATTCTTATAATACAGGACAACAAGGTCTTCCACTGATTTGAGTGCAAGACATACATCAGGAATCAAATTATGGATATCGGATTCAGTCAGGAAGTGATGGCTTGCCTTAACTGATTCTTTCCAAAGGTTGAGTAAGGACAAAATCAGTTCTTCCGTACGGGCATTCTTGCATACTGTCTGTGGAAGAGTCAGATATTTGCGAAAATAGAGCATATCCTTCAGTATTTTTCCGTCCTCTTCTATAGGATGATCATAGTTGACAGTAAAGAAATCCGGCACAGTATGGGAATAATGGAATCCGCATTTCCGATAAAATGATATTGTACGCTTGCTGTCTCCGGTTCCTACTGTCATAAGGCAGAACTTGTCCGCATAATGTTGGCTCAGAAAATCAGTCATTTCTTTGCCATAGCCTTTCCGCTGAAATACCGGAGCTACAGCCAGACTTTTTATCTCGCATATACCGTCTCCCTCATCCGTAACTATTGCAGAACATATCTCGACACCATCTTGGATGTACATGACAAACATATCGCCTCGTCCGATATACTTGTCAATCATGATTTCCTGTTCGTCTGCCAACAAAAGAAGCGACAAGAAACGTTTCCTGTCCGATAGTATTTTCTTTATAACAGTCTGCATTTTTGAGTGATAATTTTTACAAAGGTAATATTAATTCATCTGGTCAGTCGGATAGTTTTACAAGAAAATCCGCTCTGCTGGTACCGATATATATTTTTAGGTAATATGCTTCAAGATGTATTGCAAACGGGAACAGAGAAAATTTGCCAAATCAGCAATATTCTATGCGATTTGGCAAATCATAACCCTTTTTGAATCTACTATTTCACCTGCTCTATATCCTGCCATTCTGCAATAGAGACAATCGCCTGATATTGCTCCTTGGTCAGAATCGAATTAGTATCGTTCGAACATTCGTATTCCCATGGCAGTTCATAGACGGAGACTTCTTCCTGATAACCCATATAGTTGTGATATGAGTCGGGAACAAGCCGTACATAATCCTCTTCGAGCAGGATTCTCAGGAGTTTTCCTGCGTCATATATCAGCAGCGGTGTCCCGGCCTTATACAAGGCTGTCGCTACTTCAATGGCCAATCCGGCATTGGCAGAATAACTGTTGGAGACAATAATTTTCCATCCCTGCTGCCGGTCGTGTGAGGCAAAGATATTCAGACGCGAAAGCCCCAGTTCTCCGTAATGGTCAGTTGCGAACAGCATGAAATCCTCCGGACTGTCAATGTCATACATTTCCGTCACATCCACGAACTTCTTCCGCTTGTAATAGACTACATCACGCAGCTCTTCAGGAACATCCTGCGGATCTGTATGGATGCGTCCCCTGAATCCCCGCTTCCAGTGATAAGCCTCATACACCTCGTTGGCAATGCGGAAATAGGTGCAGTACTTTCGTATGGTCATGGTTTCCAAAAGAGGGGCAGAATACCCGTGCACCGAGTCCTCCAATGCCTTGATGGCCGTTTCCCGATCTTCCACCTCAATTTTGAAATTCGGCACTATGCGATTAAAATCCTTCTGTGCAATCCGTCCTGTACGCTGCTGGTACGGAAGGTTATGCGCCACGTAATCGTTGAACCTATCGGGATTTGCGACAATGACATCAATTATCCGTTCCAGATAGTCGAAGAGGCGGGTTAGATTCTCCCTGCACCACGTATCATCTGGCCCTGCATCCGTACACTTAGGGCAATTCGTAATGATAAAACGGGTATGCTTCCGGTCCGTAACACGGATTGACCGGAAATCCCCGTATCGACTTGAAGCGACATGAAACCATCTAGTCTCCATCGGGTTGAATGCAAGCCAATCAGCAAGGAACGCTTCTCGACTGTCATATTCCCCTGAAGTGATCAATTCCTCGGTATACCCCCACTCTTCCGGCGTAGGCCGTGGCACTTCGATATGGAATCTCCGGTACTCATCGTCGCCCATTACGGCCAGTCGCTCTAGCCGATGTTGTATCTCAACCAGCTGTTCAAGCATATCGCCACTAACGACAATCTCCAATTGGCGGCTTTCTCCCAATACCTCCAAATGTGAGGCATTCAGCCCGACCTCCTTCGCCAAATCGGCAAAGAACTTTCTATCTATAATCTTTCTTTCGTTCATTTCTGTATATCCATTATATTTCAATAAACCTAACTGGATCAAATCCGTTCATCAGGTGTTCATCCTCAAACACATGTCCCATCTGATTACAGGCAATTCATTATTATTCAAGTATCTGATGTTCTCCTGGAACTCCATGTGCAGATCACTCATGTATTGTATCTTCATCTTACTGTTCTCCTTTCTTTGAATGCTCAATCTGTTTCCCTATGATTGTCTTCACCTGCGCAAATGAAACCGGAGTGAAATCGTTGTTGTCCACTCCGACATCATATTGTGTCGGAAGAAGCATACTTAGCCGCGAAGCATCCTTTCCGGTATTATTCCTTCGGGTATGTACGTGTCCGAAAAGCTGCCAGGTGTCATCGTATGAGCCGCCATAGCAAAGAAACGGACAGTGATTCAGATAAATCTTCTGTTTATCCACCTCGATATACATCTGCATCGCTATCTGCTCGAAGTATTTCGAGTAATTCTGCCTCAGGTTTTTGATGTCGTGGTTGCCGGAAATAAGGTATATTTTCCCGTTCAGCCTTTTCAGTACGTTTACCCATTCGGCAGAACCGCCCAGACAGAAATCACCCAGATGGAACACGATATCCTCCGGGCCGACCACGCGGTTCCAATTGACAATAATCGTTTCATTCATGTGCGATACATCCTTGAATGGCCTGTTGCAGAACCTGATGATATTGGTGTGGTTGAAGTGGGTGTCTGATGTAAAGAACACCCTGCTTCCGTCAAATTTATAATTCATAATCTTTCCATTCATGCGCATCGCTGCGCGGTTAATAATACATTACAATTCAGCCCGTGGACGGAATTGACGGAGAAGAGCACATCGTGCGAACGTCACCAACAGGCACAAAACAAAAACCGTCGAAAAGTTTGGTAAGGACTCTCCGACGGTTTTCATTTATCGTTTCAGCGGGATACCAGCATCATCGTATCCCAGATGTTCTATCAAACGTTTGTCGGAAAATGTCTCCAAAAGTATAGAATGCTCTAATGCCCGAAGTATGGACATGCGACATTCTCTCAAGGCATTTTAAGCCTCGATCCAATACGATGTTCCAGTTGTTCATTCTTCTTTGCAGCATTGTAAGCTTTATGTTTTATTCAATTGACAGCGCAAAATTACGGATTTTATTGAGGACCAGCAAATTTCTTTAGAGAAAAGCCGATGTGAAGCAAGCTAGGGTCCATAGTGCAAAAGTGCAAATACATATTCTGTTTGCAAGATAGGTCCTTTAAAGCGAAAACTCATAACGCTATCCTTAAGTGTTGACATTGATATATACTAATTAAGATTATCTTTGCATACCGATAATACTTAGCCAAAGTAACGTCCTAGAGGAATCGTTCGGTAACTGTTATATGCGACTATTAGCAGCATTACTGTTCGTGACCTTCCAGAAATACAAAAACTGGTAAAGATTGTCTTTCTCGCAGACACTGTCCAAAATTTTGCGTAAATGGAAACAGGATTCAGCTGTAAGTTTTTCCTTATTATCTATATCCTGTTTCCTAATAGATTTAGGAGCATATCTTAACAATCTCTTTTATTTCAAGTCCTTTTACGATAAATACTAGGCGAAGCCGTTTGGGCATATTAAATGTCCCAAAATAGCTCCGAAAAATAACTTGACCTAGTTTAGTTTACATTATTCCCATTGACAAATCGAAGAAAAGTTTTATACGATATTAATTTGTTTTCAACTGTCATATAGGTCTCTGTGGCAAAAATCTACTATTTTCGGCATTCTTACGTATTTCTCCAATACGTTTAATAACATCAGTATCACTAACTCCCATATGCTTTGCTGAATTTGCATACAATGAATATTCGTTGCACAAGGATGTTGAGAATATTCCTTTATCATCCGTGTTGATACTGACAGTAATACCATTCTTGATGAAATGATGGATAGTATGTTCCTCATATTTATCTATCGGCCCTATTACGACATTGGATGAAGGATTAGTTTCTATTGTAATACCTTTTTCTAGTACTATACATTGCAAGTACATTTGTAATATAGATGCTACCTCCACAATTTCTGGAAGATATGTATAAGTTTCTATTGCATTACCTTTCTCCCATACTTCTTTACTTGTAAGGAATTCATAGCATAATGCAATTGCATTTTTATTTTCTCTCGCTTTTTTACAAGATTGATCTTGACATAGAGATGCACGTCCCCAATAAGAATACTGGCCTATCGGATTAAAATTGTCACTTCTGAGCATCATTGACATATAATATATGTCAATATTGAAAGGAATGTGATAACCAATTTTTCCATAAATCTCTGACATCTTTTTTTCTAACTCTTTAGAAAAGTACGCTGGCATTTTTCCTCCATTCAATGCCATAGTTTTATATATCCAAGCTAATGTATCCAATAGTCTTTGACGCGACATGATAGTTTGATATCCTCTATTCTCATAGTATTTTGAAGCGGAAATCCCCAACGCTATCGCATGCCCCAAACGACTCCTTTTGTCTAATTGCAAAAAACGAATAGCATCATCTATAGCCTTCAAACCATCACATAAATCATAAAAATCCTCACCAACATGATATGTCAAATTTGTTATACCTCTTAAACGAGCATAACGATATATTTGCCCAAATACTGCCGGAGAGCAGTCTATTTCTGCGCCTGCAGCATCAATACCCACAATTTTATATATAGGCTGGGAATACGATATGGCATCATAGCGTTTTTGGGCATCATTTAAAATCTTATCTATTTCATTTCGGTATTCTTGACAATAATCATATCTTGAACCATAAAAATTTTTATGTACTACTTGTTCGCTCTGTTTAATAAAATGAATAATATATGTTAGATTTTTATCGTTTATGTCAGAACGAACAGAACCATCGATACTCTTTCTTACGTCTTGCTCTGGAATTTCAATTGGGGTAACACGAGCCTCCATTTTATCAGCCGTATTGGGTCGTATAGAGGATTGAATTGCATATAAGGGAAAGATATTTTTGAAATCATCTGAGCAAAATTTAGTTTTTCTAGATTCATACACTTTGAAATTTTCAAATCCAAGTAATGGATTAGTCTGAATGAACTCTTTTCGCACTCTTATCTTCAAAGATATATAGAGAAAGAATAAGTCTGCTAATTTGCTTACTTGTAATTTATCCTTAAAATAACGGGAAAAAAAATTATATAACAATTCTCGCTCACCACTATGTATCGCATATATGTTAGAAGAGGGCTTTTTCAAAATAGCATATTCGTGAGTAATGTTAAAAATTTTATTATCATCTGTCTGATAACTTCTAATACGACTCTCAACTTCGACTAAACACTTGGTCCTATATACATCATCGTCCAATATTTTAAGAATTTTTGCATTGGACACTGTAGGTTTCTTTCCATTGAGAGTCTCAAATATATGAAGTCTAAGGATAGCTGCCATTTGAACAATCTTACGAAATTCAAAGTTTTGCTGATCTCTACGATATTGTATTTGCATATCTGCCATATATAAGACCTTACGATAATCTTCATCCCTATTTATCAGCCTATTCATAAAATCCACCCATGTCAATTCAAAGACATCTGCAGAAGCTTTCAAATGAGCATGTGTATCACATATTCCCTGATACAATTCTACATTGATATTAGAATGATTATGGGAGATAATGTTTGGCCAATCAAATGATGAGATTGGAGAATTACCTCCCGAATTGTGGTTAAATGCCAAGAATGCTGTTGTTAGTAAATCTTCTCCCAATAATAAAGTAAGTTCACGCCAATCTTGAAGCCTATTAAATTTCACAATAGGCGTACCTGCATTATTTATTAGACACTTTGTCGTAAATTTATGCAAAAGACTCAGCATGTGATGCCATCTCGGGACCCTTCCACATTGACATGCTTGCTTAGTATATTCTTGTAAACACCGTAGTTCACTCTTTGTGAATGCCCTTGCATTCCATGATGCCAACTTAACAAAATCACCTGTTATAAATGAATTAGTATGATTTTTAATATCAGCATATAAATTATTGACATTTAAGTCATAAAACAATGTGCGTATGGCGAAAACCAGTAGTTTCATAACTTAGCGTCTTTGAATTTCCTCTATAACTTCAATTATGTGTGCACGAGAATTACGCTCATCTGGAAATTTCTGTTTCCATTCTTGATAAGAAATCTTCTTATAGATTTCAGGAAGTGCTTTTCTCAAAGTATTAATAATTGTACTTTGTGCGTAATCATTAGCTGTAAAAAGTGCTGCAATAGCGTCCTCAGTTTCTTTCTGCCGGCCATAAATAGCTTCAAAAGCAGTTTGATTACAAGATTCCAGAAAATCGCAAATAGTATCTAAAAACATGAACTGAATCTGATATGGAGCATCATCCTTACTTCTGGGATATGTGCGCATACCGGATTTTCTTATTTTACTATAAAACTCTTTGATACATAACTTATTCTGACTGGAATAACTACCAAAACGACTAGCCCGTATACGTTCGGACAATGCATTCAGTACCTCTGCATTACGCAACACTGCATCAGAAAGAAATCTATGCATTTCATTACCATACTCTCGGTCATTATTAGTAATCATTTTAGACAATAGTGACCAATCATGTTGTTTAGCGAAATCATAAATTGTAACACCATCGTCCTGTCTGAAATATTCATCAAAACGATTATATGTATTCTTTAAATTCAATACATTATAAAATGGTGATAATACATCAAATACCAGATTCTTGACAGTTGAATGAAATGGCATTAAATAAGATGGTTCGAACGCATTTCGTTTTAATTCCCACGAGTCAGTTTTCCTTTTAATGTTAGCCAATCTTGATATTGTCAACATAAAAAATTCAACCATTTGAAATTTTTCTTTATAACTATCATCTATCTGATCTTTATCATGACCAAGACTTTGTATCTCTGCTATCAAAATATCTCCATTTATCAATTTACAATCTCTACTCTGGTTTTCATCTCCTTGAATGCTTTTTGGGGGTAGCACTTCATCGGCTTCAAAAGAAAAGTATCGACCATTGACTAGTCTCTGTATTTTATTTGTTCGCTCAAACATTGCATCAGAGGAGTATATTTCACCAGCCTGTTCAATGTTTGCTGGTTCTGGATAATGATTAGCATCTATATTTTCAGTTACAAAGTCATAGTATTCGTACATTTTTATAGAATACAATGAACGTACAAAGAATACAAAAAGCTGAAGCTGCATATCACTCTCATCCTGATTAAGATAATCTAATATACGCATAACATCACCTAATGAGACATTATAGGCATAATTAGAAGGATCAGCAATGAATTTAAACTGATTGCTGTTTTTGAGCACACCAAGTGTCATTAGATTAGCTACTACTGCTTTATTGAAAGCTAAATCAGATTCTATACTTATAAGTTTATGAGCTATATGTCTGTATTCTGCAGACAATTGTTGTGTCCAAGTGTAGAAAAAGTACTGTTTAAACTGTTTCTGATTTTGTTTATGCTCTGTAGGATGTTCTTTGTCTCGTAAAGGCATTCTGTACAGCATATGCAATAGCTGACGTAAGGAACGAAGCGAGGATGGAATAATAAGGGAATTTCGTCCCCGACTATTATAAAACAAATAACCCGTTTTCCAAAATATTGAATGAGTAACAGCCTCCTTTACGGAATGAAACTCATCATAATCCTCTCCATTAGAGTTTGTATAAATTAGTTCATTGTCACAATAGTCTTCCAATAATGGCATATTTACACGACTACTAACAGGAATCAGTTTTGTAACGTATTTTACAGCCATTTCGTGTCCTTCTGCTCCATCGACATTTTGGCTATTTTCAAGATAGTGTTGAACAGCATCTATCAACTGCTCTACTTTTACGCTCAACATAATGATACACTTATCGTTGGTCAAATATTTACGGATATGTTCTGACATTATGTAAGCACCTTGAATATTCAAATCCAAGTCATCAATAACAATAATGAGATGTTTTTGTTAATATACTCCAAAAAGATTGAAAAAAGTTTCTGTATACTATCTTGAAGAGACAATCCTACTGACAATGCTTCCAACTCTTGAAGACCATCATAATAATGTTCTTTATCTTCTGGTTTGGCAAGGTATTTCAAATAAATCATAACCTTGTTAAATTGACTAACTAGATTATCGCGTTTACTATCATCGTATTCATCTTTCTTTGCCTCAGAAGATAGTACAGAATACAAGTTACCAACAACAAGCTCAATTATATTATGCGTATCATCAAAAAACGATGGATCAATTTCCTTTAAGAAAAAACAATCATTAAAGTCACGTTCACATTTTGACTTAAAGCTCATCATGCAAGATGTCTTGCCCGTTCCACGATCACCACAAAAACTAATTATATTGTTATGTTTTCTTGCTTCATCATCTGTTAATAAAGCATTAAAAATTTTTTCTGCAAGAATATATTGGTTGCTAAACACAGAGTTTTCCATGTTTTCCAACTCGATTATGGGTTGATTTTCCTTGCCGTCTTGAAATTTTAGTCTCATATCTCTATCGAAGTAATGTATTTTTACAAATTAATATTGGAATGTTTCTTCATGAATAACAAATATACATAAAGATTTGAACATGCAGAAGATATGACTTATATAACTTATCGGTACAAAATATATTTGATTCAATCAAATAGTAAGAATATCTATAGTTTTACCTATTTTGAATAATTAGGGACAGTGTCTTTTAAGTTGAAAGATATCAAAAGTCAATTTAAAATAAATTACCGGCACTAATTCAATATAATGCCGATAATTTGTATGTTAGCCCATAGGTTGTAATAGGAATCATCCGTACATAATCCTCTTAGAACAAGATTTCTACAAAGTTTTATCTTTATAAGATTGCAATAAACTTGCCGGATCAAATCTTATATAGTGTTCTGTCACTTAGCCCAAGTGCGGTCAATAATTCATTAAATATTTTCTTATTCTGAGAGTTTGAAATTTTGTAGTGCTCTTTTATAAATATATCAAAATCAGCTAAAGGATCAAAAGACCAGTGAATACCATCTTTGTTATATTTTACAGCTTTCCTATAATAACTATCAAATATTTTATGGAAACCAAATTGAGCAAAAATATGGTTGTATCTTATTAGGGTATTTATAGACATTACAACAATTGGATGACACATTTGATCTGGTAGCTCTTTGTTAATTAAATCCTTATACCAGGAATTAATAATACTAGAAATACCAGGAATGACAAGATGAGTATCTTCTAATACCAAGACAGGGTAATATGCCACTTCATCCGGAATGTTTTTGTCTGGTACAAAAACATCTTCGTCTATAAGTTTCATTTGATTAACAAGCTGCTTCACTCCCAAATCTTCTGATTTCTTTTTATTCTTTCTTGATTTATCCGTATTCTTTGTTGACTGATATAATTTCTCCTTCAACAAATCCAGTAATTCTGTAATGTCTGATTTATCCTTAACTTCGCCCTTTATTCTGACCGCTTTACATTCAAAAAGTATTATGTTGTAGTCCTCTCTAATATAGAAATCAGGCTGTCCATCCTTTTCGGTTGGGGCATTTAACGCTTTCACATCGGATTCTGAAGGCAAAGAGAATGATGTGTATTTAGACAAGGCTGTCAATACTGCAGGTTGAAACAATCTCCTCTCAACAAATTCTTTATTATAAAACCCGAAAGCATCCTTAAATCCATCTTTTAGGTCAAAGAATAGACTACTGTATAATCTCTCCAATAGCAAGTGAAGACTATATATAAGATACTGTCCTTCCTTAATTCTTATCAAAGGATGTGAACGAAAAGTTCTATAATCAACATTGTCATCTCTTGATTCTGCGTTTTCTGCATTATATGCTATTGTCTCTGTTATGTCTATACTGAGATTATCTAGTACATTTTTACTAATTAGATGATTTTCATCTTTAAACCTATTATAATCGAATACCGGACAAACTTTTTTACCTTTCCTTTGATAATCCATAGATAGCACAACTAATGAGATCCATGTTTTGGAATACTCATCCATTGATTCAATCCCCATCTTATTTAGGAACAATTTACGTGCATAATCGCATTGGGGATGGTTAGTCAAGAACTCTGAGAGTTCCTTGTAATGCATCACCTGTCGTACAAAAACTGCTTCTGTATCTTGATTTACAATATCGTTTTGTACGTAATTGCAGGAAAACAATAACGTCGCTAAATCCAATTGATCAGTATGTGAAAAATGCATCAAACGTTCGTTAAGTATCAGCACTGAGCGGAATATATCATATTCAAAATCTTCTATTTTCCCGTCATTCCTATATTCTTGTATCGGAATAGAAAAGGCTACACGCATCAGTTCTAATGCCGATTTTATTGTGCAATAGCAAATTCTATTTTGTCTTGATGAATTAAAATATTTCGAAATTCTATTATTTAAGTCGGAAATATACTTCTTACTAACATCTGAAAAAAATGTGTTTTTAGTGTCAGGTATAAAGGCGGCATTACCATAATTATTACATAGAACATGACAACAACGAACAATATATTCACGATTATACTTCGTTAGTAGAACCCGCTCATCTAAGTCATTTTCCTCTGGGAACAAATCATGAAACTCAAGAATTTTTTGAATCGTATATCTCATTCTTCATTACAAATAAGCTAGATAAATTGTATATGACTCAAATCTAATTAAAACCTTTAAGTCGACTTGTATTGAAAGCGACTTTAATTCATTCCAGTGTTCATATTTACATTCAATAAACTCACATCAACATCAGGAATGATAACGTCAGCAAGTTTGTCGTTAACAAGAAATCCCATGTATAGCGGAATGGTGAGTATATCTCCCTCTCGTCCTACATTATATTGTCCCAGCTTGATTGCATTTTTAACATGATATACGTCCTTGTTTTTAAGAACTGTATTCATGCTTTTTGACTTACCAGTTTTTGCCTTAATTTCAAGTATAACGCATTCTCCTTTGAATCTTACCAGAAAGTCCAATTCAAGTCCGCTATCCTTATGGAGATAGTATAGTTTTTGACCGGATTTACATAGAAAATCCGCCATCAGATTCTCAAAGATAGCTCCCTTGTATCCAAGAAGATTACCCTTTAAAATATCCGCCTGAGTGCCGTAGTCGAGCATTGCTACAAGAAGACCTATATCTGTAGTGTACACTTTGAAACAGTCTTTGATGGAATTTCCCTCTAACGGCAGTTCCGTGGTCTGTATGTTATAGCATCTGCAGACAATCCCAGCATCCTCTAGCCATTGAATACTGCCAATGTATTGAGAAGACCTTCCTCCCTTTTTTACAACTGAATATTGGAATTTCTTGTTCTCTTTAGCCAATTGCTTCGGAATAGATTCAAAACATTCACGAATATTAGGTTTGTCTGCATCATCTGCATATTTGACCATATCCTCTTCGTATTCAGCAATGAGATTTCGCTGTAACTTATATATAAGTTCGATATTCTTGGTCTCAAGGAAACAATTCACCACTTCCGGCAAACCTCCAACAATGACATATCTGTACAGCAGCTCCATCATGGCCTTATGAACCCCCTCGGGAACAACCGTCTCGTTCTCAAAGCATGATTTTACGGAATCAATAACCGTAGGACTGATACCGTTTGCCCATAGGAACTCTTCAAAATCCAACGGGTACATGTCTATCACGGTTTCGTATCCGACAGGAACTGAATCTTGTCCTATATCTTCTTTCTTTTTCTTACTTTGGCCGTAGCCTTTTACTCCCAAAAGAGAACCAGTGGCGATAACATCGAAACGCCCGTCTATATGGAATGACTTCAAGGCAGTCCTTGCTTCCTTACATTCTTGAATCTCATCAAGGATAATGCAGGTTTTTCCTTCAATGAAACGACTGCCCTGGATCAAAGCTGAGAGGTTGAGAATGATAGTATCAACATCTATATTGCCAGTAAAGGCAGACTTCTTGTCTGGTTCAAGAATGAAATTCATATAGACCACGCTATCATAATTCTCCCTTGCGAATTTCTGGACAATATATGTCTTTCCACATTGGCGTATACCTTTTATCACTAGAGGCTTTCTGTCCTTAGACTGTTTCCAATCGGCTAAATATGTTTCTATTTTCCTTTTAAGCATGGCACAACCTTATTCTTCAATGACAAAATTACACTTTTTCTAGCGAATAAACCAAGATTTGATACATTTTTTCAAGCGAATAAATCTAATTCGTCACACTTTTTCCAATGAATCGGAGTTCCTTTATACACTTTTCCATGAAATCATCAACTTTACTTTATCCCCGTATTCCTCTATATACGTTCAATAGAGTAAAGTCAAAAAAGGGAAGAAAAGAGATGGCTGCGCCATGGAAATGGACATAGCCATTTTTCTCTTTTGGCTGCAAAAATATAAGCACCTCAAATGTTCGGCAAGCAAAATATAATTCAGCTCAGAGCACTGTATGCCACATACAATACAAGTAAAACGAAATAATCCTGATATTTTCACTAACTTTGTACCGTTTATAAAAAGACAATAATTGTTCAACAATATGAAATGGCAAGTTTGCATATAGCTGCGCATAACAGATAGTATTCTCAATTTAAGCTATTTAGACATATAGGCTTCAGATTATAAGTCTGTATGATTGTTTTGCCATTATATCAAATATCACATTACAGACAAGTAACATCAGCGGCTCACTGAGCTTGCTGTATTTAAACATGTTGAACAATGAACTATACATACAGAAACATCTGGCTCATCAACTTTCCTGTCATGATGAGCATACTTATCGAACAGCTCATAAATATAACCGATGCCATTTTCCTGGGACATGTCGGTGAAATAGAATTGGGAGCATCGGCACTTGCCGGAATATGGTATTTGGCCATCTATATGCTCGGTTTCGGATTCAGCTTGGGCTTGCAGGTCGTCATTGCACGGCGCAATGGTGAGCGGAACTATTATGAAACTGGCAAGACTTTCTTTCAGGGACTGCTTTTCCTGTCAGTTCTGGCGATTCTGCTGTGCATCATTTCGAAAATATTTTCCCCCATTGTTCTGGGCAGACTGATTGCTTCTGAGGAAGTATATGCTGCAGTCATCGATTATCTGGACTGGCGCATCTGGGGATTGCTGTTTTCCTTCCCATTTCTTGCATTGCGCTCTTTCCTTGTCGGTACCACACTTACAAAGCCGTTGAACAAGGCCGCACTTGCTGCCGTAATGGTCAATATACCTTGCAACTGGCTCCTTATATTTCATTTTGACATGGGTATTGCCGGTGCTGCAATGGCATCTTCTTTTGCCGAATTATGCTCATTGGCAATACTGTCAGTCCATATTTTACGAAAAATGGACCGGCAAACCTATGGCCTGAAATGGCAATTTGACAAGAAGATATTGCAGCATGTCTGCCGTGTCTCTGTCTGGAGCATGTTCAACCAGTTCATTGGCGTAGCCTCATGGTTTGCATTCTTCGTGGCTGTCGAGCATCTGGGAGAGATGGAACTGGCGGCTACAAATGTCATACGCAGCATATCCACCCTGTTTTTCGTCATAGTCAATTCGCTGGCGGCTACCACGGGTTCATTGGTAGGCAATCTGCTTGGAGCAGGACAAAAGAATCTGGTTTTACCGTTATGCAACAAGGTTATCCGTATGGGATACGCCGTGGGAGGCCCGCTGATTATCCTTTCCATCGTCTGTTTCAATCCGATTTTCAGCATTTATTCTGGAAACGGGGATCTGATGCGGACAGCTCATCTGCCGTTTGTAGTAGCCCTGCTGAATTACGTTTTCGCCCTGCCCGGTTATGTATACATGAATGCCGTAACCGGAACAGGTGCCACACGTACGACTTTCATCTTTCAGGCTGCAACTATCATAGCCTATCAGATTTATTTATGGTCTGTGAGCTGTTTCAGCACATCACTTTCCGTATACTGGACAGCTGAATATCTGTACGTGATATTGTTGGGGGTGTTGTCGGTTATCTATCTCAAGAACAAGGGATATTGAATATTCCTGTTAGTTCTGTAACTTTTATGGAGGCGGTATTGTCAGACTGGATGATTACATGTGCCTTGATTATTTCTACACTTTTCCATTTAAATAATCCTTTTGATTACACCCTTTTTCTTCTATTTGTGTAGAAGTGATCATATTCCGCAAAGGATTTAGAAATAAGTTGGAACACGAAGTTTATCAACTAAATTTGCAATAACATACTCACCCCGCTTCCCACAGGAACAGCGCGCTCAGGGTGAGTCTTTTATTTTATCTATTGGTATAGTGACGTTGTTAGTTACTTTTATGAATTTAGTTGATGGTTTAGAGTTTTACACTTTTTCCAGCGAATAAATCGAATTCGTCACACTTTTTCCAACGAATCAGACTCCATGTTACACACTTTTCCATCAAAATTGAGGCATGAAATCTACACTTTTCCATGAAATCATTACCTTTTTCCACGTATTCATATATACGTTGAAAATATTTTATCTATCTATTTAAGCCTTCCATTTGTTAATTCACCTTTCAACATTTCATATACATAAGCTGAACTTTCAATATAGAGCCCCGTAGACTCATCAGAGAGTTTTGCAAAAGTTTCTGAGTTATAGAATTCTTTGAGAGCAGTTGGCAAATCGCATCCGCTATCTTCCATAAGATAAGCTATTATATCTTTGGTAATACCTTCTACCAGATATTGCATCCGTTTATTCATAATCTTTGCAAGTATTTAATGGCTTTTGCCGAATGAAACAAATATTGTGATGAAACCTTTTTGTATTTTAAACCATTTACGAGCATTTGCAAATCAATAATTCCATCATCAAAATTACGGAACAAGGTCGCAATGGTATCATCGGCAACTGGGCCTATGACAATGTCAAAACTATGTGTCGGTTGCAAGTTCTTCCTGCTACGATTAGCCATAACGAACAAGGCCCAGTCTTCACTTGGCTCTTCAAATGTCTTGACCGAAAGAGTCTTTAAGGCTGTTTCGTCAAATTCAAACTCTGTAACTATTGGCTCTCCACCATAAATAGCAGATGTACGTCTGGCCATTTGTTCCGCCTGTTCCTTAATTTCTGTCAGATAAAAACCTTGTCCAAAATCCTTATAAGGTTTACATTTTGACAGATCTATCTGATCAATTACTATATTCGAACCATGGTATAGTTTCATCTAATACCTCCTCCATTATTTAGACAAACTTGTGTAAGATCTTGAACACAATCATCAAATGAAAGTAAATGCTCTGCATCGTAATGCTCTGTAATAAAATCAATACCTTTAAAGCGTATCAAATAATTACTCGCTTCACGAACAGAAAGATGGTGACTTTTGGCAAATTCACTAATAGCAGAAACAATATATGCTATTACGTTTTTATCAACCTTTTGCTCATTTTTCAAAACAATAGAAGCCGACATACCAAGAGCATCTAGTACCCTTGTAACAGTCTTTATTGTGAGTCCCTTTCCACTCTCTATTTTAGAAATCTGGGCTTTTCCAACTCCTACACGTTCACCTAGTTCTTCCTGGGTAAGCCCTTTGCGAAGACGCTCATTGCGAATCATCGGACCTATATTTTCCAAGCTATTTGCCATATGATATAATATTTATACGCCAACAAATATACAGCAAAGTTTCCAAAATAGGAAACAATCATTAATAAATTGTGTTCTACCTTTACTTTATCCCCGTATTCATATATACGTTCATTAAAGTAAAGTCAAAATAAGGGAAGAAAAGAGAGCTGCGCCATGAAAAATGGTTTCAGCCATTTTTCTTTTGGCTGCAAATCTTATAAGCAATCCGAAAGTGAAGGACCGGCCCCAACGGCCACTCCAATCAAGCACCAAATACCTCACTCGAAACCCGAAAATATCCGTGAACCCATCCTCAATTTTACAGCCCATTTTGGCGAAATAAACCCCGACATGCTCTATCTTTGCAGACAGGGTCTGTCGGGGCCCCAAAAGGCTGTTTTTACCTTTTTCCCCTCTGTTCGGAGGGAGTCGATGAAAAAAAACGTTAAATCTTCGATTTTTCGCAAAAAAACAAGTAAATTTTTGAGTAGTCTACCTTTTAAGCTGTAAACTATTGATAATCAATAAGAATTTAATAGTGCATTGTAAGTAGGTAGTGATTACCAGCGATTAGCATATATCATCAATGATTATTAAGGCGTTCATTTTGAGCGCCTTTCTTTTTAGCCTTATAAGCGATGGTTATCGTT